>Ga0194127_10000368_pt1 | contig 72560 bp, 74 predicted proteins | sample TA2KigC100mmetaG_FD_148624 | JGI IMG/M metagenome (GOLD analysis project Ga0194127, IMG submission 148624) | Freshwater microbial communities from Lake Tanganyika, Tanzania - TA2015036 Kigoma Deep Cast 100m | ecosystem: Environmental > Aquatic > Freshwater > Lake | place: Tanzania: Lake... | reverse complement strand
GCGATATACTTTTTTCCATAGTTCGCGTTCCATAATCATCTCCTTTCTTTTTGCAGATTGACAGGAGTATTATGAACGCGAACTCTTTTTAGCGCAACAACTTATCTCGCCATGCGCAAAATCCTCTGACGCTCCGGGCTCCTGTATGGGTATTATGGTAACCTAAAACACGGCGGGGTCAATAAAAAACGCCCGCTAAACCGGCCGGGCGTTTTGGCAATTCGACAGACAAAAATTCAATCCCACTGGACTTTCTCGGCCTGACTGACCAGATCTTTGAGATGCTCGTCAACGGCGGTGTCTTTATTCGACTTGAGTTTCTCCAGTTCGCCTTCCCGCGCCTTGACGTCTTTCTTCAGTTCCTCCAGCCGTTTTTTCAGGTCATCATATTGAAGCTGCTTTTTGGTCATAATCACGTCAAACCGGCGGGCGACATTGTCTTTCAACTGGGCGATGAGCTTTTCTCTCTCTTCGCCTTTCGCGGTGCGGATTTCTTTTAGCAGGGAGTCCCGCTGTTTTTGCAGTTCAAGGTCATCCTTCATCGCCTGAGCCAGTTTTGGATTGTTCTTTTCGGCCCGCATAATGGGTTCATATTTGCGCATCAGCTCCATGGTCCGGGCCATATATTCATCCGGCTGTTTTTCCCGAAGCGGCTTGATGGCTTCAGCCTGTTCCGGATAGTTTTTCTCCAGCCAAGCGATAAATTCATTGTGCATTTTTTCCATCCGGTCGCGCCAGCGTTCGCCGGGGCCGCCCGGTTGAGCCTGGCCGGTTTGTTCCGGTCTGCCGGGAGGCGGTGTGGGGCCGCTGCCGGGTATGCCAGGACCGGGACCTTGCTGTCTTTCCGGATGGTTTCGCTGTTGACGCATTTGTTTCATGAATTCAACCTGAAGCTGCGTACGGAATTCATCCGGTTTCTCTTTACGGATCTCTTCCAGTTCGCCGGCTCGCGCGGGATTTTCTTTGCGGAGTTGTTCAAGGAATTGATTAATTCGCTCTTCCGGAATCTTCGGAAAATTATCGGGGAACTCTTCCTGCCAAAAAGGATCATCACTGACCGCGGTTTTCACGGGTTGCGGCTTCGGCTGTGATTGCTGCGACTGCTCGGCGCAGGACGTGTAGAAAAAAACGGTAATAAATAGCGTTAGTAAAAAAAACTTTTTCATGATTTATCCTTTCCAGAATTCCGTATTGAGAGCGACCTCTTCAAGGTTATCCACCTCTACGGTCAGACCGTTGTTTTCATCGAGCCACTGTACGGCCGTCTGATCCACTTTATCCATCTGATTGCTCAGCGTTTCAACTTGTCCTTTTAATACACTCACGTCGGTGTCGTTCCAGATGGATAACGTCGTGAGAGCCCCGCCGACGGGGATGACATCCTGCTGGCTGTTAAAAAAGACCTCGGCCAGAACAGCCACAATGATTATCGCGGCGGCCGCGATAACGAATTTTTCTATTCGAATTCGTATGTTACGGATTTTGCGGGCGGCAAGTCGGCGATGGACCTTTTCACGAATTGCAGCCACCATCTCATCACGTACTTTCACCGTGGCGGCAGCGGACATTAATTCATCCGCTCGCTGGATATCTTCCACCATCCGGCCCGCAGTCTGTGCATCCACAAACTGTTCGAGTATTCTTTGAATGTCTTGACTTGTTTCTTTCATATCGGCCTCTGTTTTTCCGGGACTTCCATTATTTCCCTCAGCTTCTTCAGGCCTCTGTGCATCTTGCAGAGAGTCGTTCCAATCGGTTCGTTTCGCCTTTCCGCCATTTCCTTAAAACTTAAATCGGCATAAAACCTCATCATAATTAACTCGGCGATTTCCGGTTCGAGACGTTTCAGGGCCTGCTGCAGCTTATCCTCAAGGTCGTTTCTGGCCTCCGCGAATTCCCCTGTTTGCAGTTGCCCCGCTTTTTCCTGCAGGAGTTTTTTGCGGCGATAATCCGCCCGCAAATGGTCCTTGAACAGGTTACCCGCGATGGTAAATATCCAGTTGTCAAAGGAACCACCGTCCCATGTACCGATTTTTTCCACCAGTTTGATAAAGAGCTCGCTCAGCAGGTCTTCCGCCGTCTGGCGATGGCCGCTGAGCCGATAAAGGAATCCAAAACAGCGATCGGCGTACAAGGCAATCAACTGGTCAAAAGCACCTTGCTGACCTGCTTTGCACTTGTAAATCAGGACTTTGAGCTGCTCTGAATCCATTTATAAATCATTCCAATATTCAAGACGTTTCAATCACGGTTTTTATTGCGATTACGGTGGTTTTCTTAACTTTTTGTTAATGATTGGTTTAAGGCTTGTTTTCAGGGCCTTCATCAAAGTCAAAATCGTCGTTTTTATCGCCTGGAGGCATGTCGGGCCCATCTTCTTCGTCAAATTTCCACTTTTCTGACTCGTCAATATCTTCTAATTCACGCCGTATGTACTTGAGCATTTTATTCTGAAGGGGGGCCATTTGGGCCTGTGCCGCAGCCATATTGTTTTGGGCTGAGGCAATGACATCTAATCGCAGAAGCTGCCATTTGGCTAAGCATTCAGGCTCCTTGATGCTGGTAAAGGGGTCGCACATAAAAACTCGTCGCCCATCGGCTTCCTGACGGTAAAACTCACAATCTTTGCATTGAATCATAAAGTCTCCTGTCTGGACACAATCTCGATTTTGGGTTAGAGCCGGAAAATACGTATCCGGTATTTTTTCCTCGGCCAGGGCTTGCAATTCAGATATAATCCTATATACTAAGCAAACATTAAAGGTTTGGCAAATTGTTTATAAATCGTGATTTTTGGGAGATACGGATGGCAAAATCCAGACGCAGAAGAAAAATCGGCAGCAAAAAGAGAAATGCCCGCTGGAAAGTGCGGCATAAAATCACCGGCTAAGGCCAGCGTTGCCGGACCTGCCTGCGGGTCTGGTTGGACTTCGAAAAGCGGGCATTGTACTGACGGAAAGTGCGGAATTTTGGATAACAGGGTGAAATTCTGCACTTTCTTTCTTTTGGTTTATGTATGCAGCATTTTACGATTCAATTTTTGCCGGACCATCGCACGGTCCGGATTCACGCCGGGGCGACATTGTTCGAGGCCGCCGGTCAGGCCGATATCGTGCTGGTCAGTCCCTGCGGCGGCAAAGGCCACTGCCGTAAATGCAAGGTTCACATCGAGCCGTCGGGCGAAGAAGTGCTGGCCTGCCAGTTCAAAATTACGCAGGACCTGACCGTCACTGTCCCCCGCGCCAGCCGCTATTATCGCCAACAGATTCTCGTCCACGGCCGCGAGAAAAAAATCACCGCCGACCCATGCTGGAAAAAAATCCACTTTCCCGATCCGCCCGCGACAAAAGAACAGCTTCAAAAGATATTGTCCGACGCGGCGGGCGAACCGGTCGCCATTCCTCCGCGTTTTTCTTTTCCCGCCGAGGGTGAAGCGACTGCTGTCCTTCGATTCGACGGAAGACGGCGGGAGCAGGGCTGGGAACTGGTCTGCCTCGAAAAAACCAACCATCGCCATTTATACGGCGCCGCCGTCGATATCGGCACAACCACCGTCGTCCTGCACCTGGCGGATTTGCAGACGGGCAAAATCCTCGCTACCGTATCGACCGCCAATCCCCAGCATCAACGCGGCGACGACGTCATCAGCCGGATTCATTTCGCCTCCAAACCGCAGGGACAGGATTGGATGCAGCGAGAGATAATCGTCTGCCTCAACGGCCTGCTGCGTCAGGCCGCCGGCGAGGCAAACGTCCATACCGAACAGATTTATGAGCTGGTCGCCGTCGGCAACACCACGATGAACCATTTACTGATGAAATTCCCCGTCGCGCAACTGGGCCAAAGCCCTTATGCGCCGCATACAACCGACGCATTCGATGCGCCCGCACAAAATTTCGGCCTTGCGCTCAATCCGCACGGCAATCTGCACACCGTCCAGAATATCGCCGGCTTTGTCGGCTCGGATACGGTGGCTGACGCCATCGCGGCGGATTTGGCGACGGAGCCGCAGACGACGCTTCTGGTCGATATTGGGACCAATACCGAAATCGTCCTGTGTCATCACGGCAAACTCTACACCGCAAGCTGTGCCGCCGGGCCTGCCCTCGAAGGCGCTCGCGTACTTCACGGCAGCCGGGCGATGGATGGCGCGATTCAGCGCGTCGTCTTAGATAGCTCGACCGGCGACATTGACCTCGACGTTATCGGCGACGGCACGCCGCATTCCATCTGCGGCAGCGGCCTTATTGATGCGCTGGCGGTACTGGTCGAAGCCGGCGTCATCAGCCCGGCCGGCGGATTCGTGCCGAAAGAAGAACTCGCGGGAAAACTTTCGCACGCGATGCTCGCTCGTCTGACCGAATATGAAAAGCAGCCCGCGTTTGTATTGGCGAAGGAAACCGGCAATTCCGCGGTGATTTTAACGCAGCGGGATGTCCGGCAGCTTCAATTGGCCAAGGCCGCCATTCGTGCCGGCATTAAGGTGCTCAAGAAAACGGCCGAGATTGATAATACGCGGATTGAAAAACTCCTTCTGGCCGGCGCCTTTGGCAATTATATCCAGAAGACCAGTGCCCTGCGCATTGGGCTTTTGCCGCACGTGGCCGCAGAACACATTCACTTCATCGGCAACGCTGCCGGCGGCGGGGCGCTGGAAATTTTGCTCAATCGCACCATCCGGGCCAATTGCCGGACGCTCGCCCGCAGGATGGAATACATCGAACTCGCCTCCCGCCCCGATTTCCAGGACATCTTCGCCGATTCCCTTATGTTCTAATGTGCCTATAGGCACTGGAGCAAGTGAATAGTCGATAGTGAACAGGAAAAGAGAATTTTTAGACAGGATTTACGGGATTTTTTACCCCTTAAATCCTGTCTAAAAACAATCTGTGTCATCTTGTGGAATCTGTGGTTCCGTCACTTGCAAAGTTTTCATCTTGCGGTATGATAGGGGGGGTCTAATAACGGATAAAAAGAGTAAGCTATGACTTCGCCTATACGAAAAAATGAGTTCCGGGAAAAGCCGCTGGTTCTGGTCGTGGATGACAACGAGCAGAATCTCGAATTGATTGTAGCGTATCTGGAAGACGTGGAATGCCAGATAATCTCGGCGTCCAACGGTATGGACGCCCTCGATATAATTCAACGAAAGACGCCGGATTTGGTGCTGCTGGACGTGATGATGCCCAAAATCAGCGGTTTTGAGGTGTGCCGGCGTATTAAAAACAATCCGCAGACCGCCGAGGTGCCGGTCATTATGGTGACCGCCCTGAATGAGCTGGCGGACATCGAAAAAGCCATCAATTCCGGCACGGATGATTTTCTCAGCAAGCCTGTTAATAAATGGGAGCTGATTACACGCGTTAAAACGATGCTGAGGCTTAAGCATCTGACCGACCGGCTGGAACGCACGCTGGCCTATCTCAGCGAGGTTGAAAAGGCGGCCCAATCACGGTAGCAGGGGGGCGATTTTCGCCAAATTTACACATTTTTCCTCTGCCCAAAACAAAACTTTTAATGTCCAGAATTAAAGAAGGGTATTTTTCACGTCCCGATAACCCATAGTTTCCTCCGAACAGTCGATACATTCCGCACACGTCATATATTGGCGGTTTTCATATCCGTAAAACACTCTATAAAAGGGCGATTTAGCTGAATTTCCGCAATTTTTACGTCGATACCCCGAATGCAGCCGTGATTAACCGAAACGAAATTATTTATACGAAGAAAGCAAGGGGATGAGTAAGCTCTTAGAGATCTTTGGCAAAGGGATTACGATTGACACCGTGGAGCTGGTTTGGAACTGGCTATTGGCGCAGGAGAAACTCCAGTCCGGCCAGACGCAGGGGGAAAATCCGCAGAAATCCATAGGCAGGGTGGTGGAACTGCTGTCGGAAAGAAAAATCGAACAGGCCCAGCAGGAACTTCAATTTTATCTTTTCGAACATCCCGCCTGCGTGAAAGGCCGCATCGCGGCCGCGGCCGTCTGTATTTATCATAACGACCTGGCCGGGGCGATTGAACAGGCTCGCAGCGTTTATGTCCGTCAGCCCAATAACACGATGGGATTATATCTTCTGGGCTATTGTTATGAACGGCTGGGGCAGGATGCCGAGGCGATGGAATTTTATCAGGACTGCCTGAAATTCAAGCGTCATTTGCAATTGCCCCGTCAGCGGATGGCGGCGATGCTGCTGCGCAAGGGGCGCATAGACAGAACGATTGAGGAGTATCTCGCATTGACGTCCGAGCATCCGGAGGACATCGATTCTCTAACGCTGCTGGGGTATTTGTATCTGGCGGCGGAACAATACGCCGCGGCAATAGACGCCTTCAATCTGGCTATTTTGTCGCATCCGGACAATTTCAACCAGGACAGCAAAGACAATGAATTAACGCCGCTTTTGGAACAGGGGCAGATCGAACAGGCCTTTGCGCATGTCGAAGGAATGATTGAGCAGCTTGGAGCGATGCCGGAGTTTTTTATTCAACTGGGTGATATTTATCGCTATACCGGCAGGGTGCCCGAGGCGATTTCACACTATGAAAACGCCCTGCGGATGCAGCCCAATTCTCTGGAGGCATCGATTAAACTGGGCAGTCAGTATCTGCGTGACGGGCAGGCATCTTTGGCGGCGGAACAGTTTAACCGCGCCGCGGAAATCAATGACGAAATTATCGACGCTTACGCCGGTCTTTCCGCGGCCCAGGCGATGCACGGACAACAGGAAGAGGCCTGTCAGACCCTGAGTCTGGCCGGCACAATTCATCAAAACAGCATTTTGTTGTTTGCGGAAACGGCCGCGTTGTATTTGCGGTCTTCAATGGCCAACCCGGCCGTGGGAGAGATGGAACGGGATGAAATACTGGACATGTTTATCAAAAGCTGGAAAAAACGTATGGACACGTCCGGCCCTAATGCGGATTTGTATTATAAATACGGCATTTTGATGACGGTTCGCGGTCAGGTCAAAGACGCGATAAGCTGGTTTAGGAAGGCTATTGCAATCAATCCGACTCATTACCGGGCCAAAATCAAGCTGTCGCTGGCTTTGGCTGAACTGGGAAAAGTCGAGGATGCGATGGAAAATCTGCAAAAGACGCATAGTTTTTCACCCGCAACGCTGGAACTGCATTACCGAACGGCGATGCTGTTCTGCGATAAACGGCGATTTGCCGGGGCGGTTCGCCAGCTTCAGAACAATCAGCTTCACGGGATGAGCTGTGAAGATACGAGAGATTCCATCGAAGTCGTGCTGGAAAATCTTGGAATTGTCGACAGGGCGTTATCCAACTGGTCCAAAATCGAAGAAACATCCCGTTCGGTGATAAGTCATATCAGCCAAAACGAGTGGTAATCCCATCTTTGGCACATCAAGACGGCAAAAAACTCGCTAACTCATTATAAGACAAAAAGCTGCATAGTTTATTGGTTTTCCTTGAATGCAACATAAGATACATTATAGGACGTAATAGATGGCGTGTTTTTTGCCTTTATAAAGCATTCGCGCCTTTTCAGGTCTTTAGAAACGGGCTTATTTTCCCCCCGCTAAGACTTCTTGTTGGAAAGCGCAATCTTTAATTTGAGTGTAAAAAAGGGTTGTTATGACAAAATAAGAATGTAGAATATAAAAAAATAAAAGGGTGCGGGACAAGTGTTGTTTCGCAGGATTCTAAGTGGTCGGGCCGCCACCTGCTAAATTAAGAAAATTTAGAAGGGAACGGCCATGAGCAAATCAAAAAACAATTCTATTTCCACGTCCGGCAATGCCCCTACCCAGGGTCAAGACAGCCTCGTAGGGCTTTTTGCCAGAATATTCTGGAGCCTCATTGGAAATATCATATTGGTTTTCCTGGCGGTAAAAATTTTCAGGAATCAGGCCCTTTTTTCAATTTCTGATCTCCTGTATTGGGTTCTGGTGTCTTTATTGGCCCTGACAAGGTATTGTGATATAAAATATCTAAAGGGCATTACTGCTGAGGGCCTGCCTGCGACAATGACACACTGGCGGAAATATGTTAAGTATCTCGTATTTATCTCAACGGGATTATGGCTTCTCGCCCATATAATATCGTTTCTGAAGAAATAACGTTCTCGAAATTGACGGCTTTTACTTTTCGCCGGCTAAGACCTCGGCGATATTCAAACAATGGTCTTTAATTCGCCGATAGGAAGTCAGCATATCGGTATAAATCAGGCTTTTAAGCGGCGTTGCCTTACCTTCACTGACACGAGCCAAATGACAGGTACGACATCGCTTCATAAAGCTGGTGATGGCGTTGCTCTTGGTATATGTTTCACTGACAAAGTCCGCGTCTGCCGTGTCCATTGAGCCTGCTATATTCACGATATCAATGAACTCGGCAACCATATCATGAAGTTCAATGATCTCCTGCTTGGCCTCCGGAGACAAATGCTGTCCGCCATCGTGCATCTTCAGACGAAGTTTCAGCACTGCGGTAATATAATCACTGATGGATTCATATTCGTCGGCCATACGGATTTGTTTTCTGCCCTCTTCTACCATTTCGCGCGACAATGTCCCTCTCATGACATGGCCAATAAACTCGACGATTTCTTTCTGCATCACATCCAGGTCGTTTTCCATCTGGAAAATCTCTTCGCAGCGTTTTCGTTCAATCCCGGCATTTTGCAGGGCTTCCCGCAGGATATCCGTCGTTTTGCGGCAGATAGTACCCATACGAAGGATTTCTTTTCGCGACTGCTCCAGGCCAATCGCCGGTGTATCGAATATTCGTACATCCAGATACGTCAGCTTGGGCGCCTCCGGCGTGGCCTTTTCCGGCACCAGCCACGTTAAAAAGCGGGAATACGGTCCCACCCAGGGAAGAAACACAATAACATTGACAATGTTGAACCACGAATGAGTGGCCGCAATGGCTTTTTCCGCATGCGGAAATGTTTCCATGCCATTGACCATTACCGGCGTATCCGGCGAGTCGCATCCGAGAAACGTTTTTACAAACCAAATAATAAACGGCATATAAATAAAAAACAGCGGCGTAATCCAGCAAACCCCCAGCGTATTGAACATCATGTGGGCATACGCGGAACGTTTGGCATTGGTGGTCGTCCCCAGCGACGCCAGAAACGCCGTAATAGTTGTCCCAATGTTTTCTCCAAGGACAAGGCCGGCGGCAGTCGGAAAGTTGATCAATCCCACATTGGCCAATGTCATCGTGATGCCGACGGTGGCCGACGACGACTGAACAATGGCCGTAACTAATGCGCCGGTTAAGATGCATTTGATAACCCCGGGATAACTGTCTGCCCTGAAACGGTGAAACCAGGCCACAAATTCCGGCATCTCCCTGATGGGAGACAATCCTTTTGTCATCAAATCCAGACCGAAAAAGACCATCCCCAAACCGACAATAATCATTGCAGTGAAACGTACCCGTTCATTTTTGGAGAACAGATAGAAAAAAGTCGCCAGACCCATCAGCGGCAAGCCGTATTGTGTCAGGCTGTAGGCCATAATCCAGGCCGTCACCGTTGTTCCGATGTTGGCGCCGAATATTACCGGAATAGCCTGTTTTAAGGTCATCAGCCCTGCGTTGACCATGCTGACGACCATTACCGTCGTTACGGAACTGGATTGAATGATACCGGTGACGGAGGTGCCGACGGCCGTGCCCATCAGGCGATTGCTGGTCATTGCGCCAATCAATCTTCGCATACGGTCGCCGGCTACGGCCTGCAGACCTTCGGACATATTTTTCATTCCATACAGAAATATGCCCAGCCCCCCCACCACGAAAGAAAACATCTCAAGAAATTGCTGGTACGTCATAGTTTTTCCCTTTTCCGCTGGATAGATGTTTCACACTTTGCCGGAGGATACCCCCCATACAGACAATAATTTAATACGTCGAAATATTCGGTAATTTATGCATTGAACCGGTTGCCAGATACACAATCCGTTCACAGATATTCGTTACATGGTCGGCAATCCGCTCCAGGTTGCGCGCCGCCCAAATCTGGTATGTGGCGCGAGTGACGGTCTGGGGCTGACTGATCATACTCTGAATCATTTTGTGATAGACCTTGTCATTCAACTCGTCCACCTCGTCGTCCAGAGCACAAATCGCTTCGGCTGCTTTGGCATCCCGACGAATGAACGCATCAATGCTTTTGCGCAGCATCTCCATCGCTTTATCCGCCATAACAGGGATATGCGTGAACGCTTCGACGGGGGTTTCTTTGCCCAGCAGCAACACGATTTTGGCGAGACCTTCGGCATGGTCCCCCATCCGCTCAAGGTCGGTCACAATGTTCATAATCGCAATAATTTCGCGCAAATCGGATGCTACCGGCTGCTGCATCGCAATCAGGTTGACGCAATTCTCTTCGATTTCCCATCGCTGGCGGTTAATCATCTCGTCGTCGCGAATAATCTTTTCGGCTTCTTCCAGATTGCGATCTTTTAGCGCCTTAACCGAGGATGCAATTGCCGTCTCGACAGTCTTGCCCATCGCAATAACCCGCGATTCCAGTTCATTAATTCGCTTACGAAAATTTTCCCTCATAAAAATATCCTCAGTTTAACCAAAATGTCCGGTAATGTAATTTTCAGTTAATTCTTTACAGGGAGCCGTGAAAATCCCCTGTGTAAGACCGAATTCGATCAATTGGCCCATATACATAAAACCTGTATAATCCGACGCTCTTGCCGCCTGCTGCATATTATGGGTGACGATAACCAGTGTATATCTTTCTCTCAATACACGCAACAATTCCTCAATCCGCATCGTGGCGATTGGGTCCAGCGATGAACAAGGCTCATCCAGTAAAATCACTTCCGGCAGGAGAATCAGCACTCTTGCTATGCAGAGCCGCTGCTGCTGCTCAAGCGATAACTGGCGGGCATTGTGATGAAGCTTGTCTTTCAGGATATCCCACAGACCCACATCTTCAAGGCTCTTCTGGATAAGCTCCATCGTTTCGCTTTTAGAACGCATCTGCCGGTGTATTCGCAATCCGAATCTCAGATTATTCAGGATTGACTGATCAAATACATTGGGGCGCTGAAAGACCATACCGACTTTTTTACGCAAAAGCACCACGTCCGTTTCAGGCGAGAAAATATTTTGGTCATCGATAATAATCCGCCCTTCCGTCCGGACGCCGTCAATTAAATCATTCATCCGGTTTACGCACCGGAGGAGAGTCGATTTGCCGCAGCCGGAAGGACCAATCAGGGCGGTGACATTGTTTTGGGGCACCTGCAGGCATACGTCCTTCAACGCATGAAAATCGCCATAGAACATGTTGAGGTTTTCAATGGATATTCTTGTTTTTAAGGCCGCCATCTTTTTTATCCGAATTTACCGGTAATGTAATCATCCGTACGCTGGTCGTCGGGATAGGTAAAAAGCTTTTGAGTTTGATTCACTTCGACCATTTCGCCCATCAGGAAAAAAGCACATCGATGACTGACACGCGAAGCCTGCTTGGTGTTATTGGTGACTAATATCTGTGTATAAGACTGAGCCAACAGGGCCATCGTGTCTTCCATCTTGGCCGTTGAAATAGGGTCCAATCCTGAGCACGGCTCATCATACAAAATCACGTCCGGCTCTATCGCCAGTGTCCGAGCAATGCAAAGCCGCTGCTGCTGACCGCCGGATAATTTGACCGCGGGACTGCGCAGACGATCTTTGAGTTCCTCCCAGACAAAGGCCTTTTTGAGCGATTCCTCAACCAGTTGTTCAATCCTGTGTTTGTCCCGGACGCCGTGAACCATCGGTCCATACGCCACATTTTCATAGATAGTCACGGGCAGCACCTGCGGCATTGCGAAGATAATGCCTATTTTTTGGCGTAATAACGTATCTGCAATGTCCTGCTGATTCTGATTTTCGAAAATAATCTCACCCGTCTGGCGATAGTGAAGATATCGTGAATTGAGGCGATTCATCGCCCGCAAAAATGTAGTTTTGCCGCTGTTGGCCGGGCCAATGATGCCCAGAATCTCATTGCGATAAACGTCCAGATTTATGTCCCGCAGAACCTGCTGGTCGCCGTAAAAGCAATTCAGATTGACTGTTTTAATAATAACGTTTTGTTCTACCATTGCTTTTTCTTTCGATAATGAGCACGCAGAACAATACTGACCAGGTTCATCAGGCATACCAGACCGATTAAAACAAGCCCCGTGGCAAAACTCAGCTTTGCCGGCATATTGGGTACCTGCGTGGAGATGACATACAAGTGATACGGCAGGGCCATCACCTGGTCAAAGACTGAACGCGGCAGCCGGGGCAGATAAAATGCCGCAACAGTGAACAGAATCGGGGCCGTCTCCCCCGCCGCTCGACTCAGGCTTAGAACCGTACCTGTCAGAATCCCCGGAATTGCATAAGGCAGCACGCAATATCGTACAGTCTGCCAGCGGGTTGCGCCCAGCGACAGGCTGATTTCCCGATACGTCATCGGCACCGCCTCCAGCGCTTCTTTGGTGGCCGTGATAATTACCGGCAGACTCATAATCGCCAGTGTCAGCGACCCGGCCAGAATCGACGTTCCAAACCCCAGAAAGACGACAAAAAGTGTAAACCCGAACAAGCCATATACAATCGAAGGAATGCCGGACAGATTGACCACCGATAATTTAATCAACCGTGTAAACAGGTTATCTTTGGCATATTCAACCAGATACACCGCCGACAGAATCCCCACCGGCAGCGAAAACAGCATTGTACCGACAATCAGCAGCACCGTTCCCACAATGGCCGGAAAGATACCGCCTTCCTTCATTCCATTGCGTGGAGCGGCGGTCAGAAATTCCCATGACATAGCGCTCCATCCGCGGCTGATGACATAATAAATAATCAATACAATCGGCGCCACGACCAGTAATGTAATCAGGCCCAGTATCGTAAAGGCAATTTTTTGTCGAATCCCGGCGGCGTTCATTTTCTGCTCTTTCGTAAAGAGATATCCGCGACAAAATTCAGCATAAATGTAATAACAAACAAGACCAATCCGACGGCGAACAGGGCGTAATAATGGTCCGACCCCCCTACTGTTTCGCCCATTTCCCCGGCGATGGTTGCCGTCAGCGTCCGCAGGGGCTGCAAAATCGAATGGGGGATAATCGGCGCATTTCCTGTTACCATCATCACCACCATCGTCTCGCCGATAACACGGCCGATGCCCAGCATTACCGCGGCAATAATCCCTGACGAGGCGGCGGGCAGCACAATCCGCCACATCGTCTGCCAGCGGGTTGCGCCCAGGCCGTAAGCGGCCTCTTTATACGACCTTGGAATCCCGATGATAGCGTCTTCGGAAATGCTGATAATCGTCGGCAGCGCCATAAAAGCCAGCAGAATCGCCCCTGTCAGGCCGCACATACCAGTATTCAAATGAAGTGTGGTTTTAAGAAACGGCCCCAGCCAGACGATCCCGATAAAGCCCAGAACCACGCTGGGAATCGACGCAAGAATTTCCACCAGCGATTTAAGAATCATTTTCAGATAGCCGGGCGCTACTTCTGCAATGAACAAAGCTGTTGCGACGCCGATCGGTACACAAATAACAATTGCCCCTACCATGACCAGAATCGAGCCCATTAAAAGCGGAATAATTCCAAACGTCGGCGGTTCCGAAATCGGCAGCCATTGTGTGCTGGTCAGGAACGCCTTGAGGGGATAGACCCGAAACAGCGACAGGGAGTCCTTGAGTAAGAACAGGAAAATCAAAATAACGAACGCAATAACGGCAAAGCCGCTGACGCGAATGGCGGTTTCAATAATGCGTTCATTTATTTTTCTGAACAAAGCCTGCCTCCAGAGGTACAAAACCGGTTTCGGCGAACTGCTGTTGTCCGCGAGGACTCAGCGTAAAATCAATAAATTGTTTGATGATTCCCTGCGGCCGGCCATTGATATAAAAATACAACGGTCGGGACAGAGGATACTTCTTATTAAGAACATGCGAGATGTCGGCGGGGAAATAATCACCTTCTTTTTTACCCAGTTTAACAGTTTTTGTCCGATCGGACACATAACCCATCCCCAGATATCCGATAGCGGACTCGTTATTGGCGACTTCTTCAACAATAGCCTGCGATGAAGTCAGCAGCAGCGTCTCGGAAGAAAATTCAGCGACACTGTCTTTTTTTCCCTGTCGAATCACTTCTTCTTTGAAGTACATGTGCGTGCCGGAGCTGACCTCACGGGACAAAGTGACAATCGACATATCTTTGCCGCCTAATTCTTTCCAGTTTTTTACTTCGCCGGTAAAGATGCGGCGCAACTGGTCGAGCGTCAGATGCTCCACGGGATTATTCATGTTGACCACCACGGCCACGCCATCATAAGCCACCGTGATTTCGTTCGGCTCTACGCCGTGTTTGCGGGCCAATTCATATTCCTTGGCCTTCATTTCGCGTGAGGATATGGCGATATCGCAGGTGCCGTTAATCAGCGAGGCAATACCCACCCCGCTGCCGCCGCCGGTGACGCCGACGAAGATATAGGGGTTGACCTTCATAAACTCTTCGCTGACCATCTGCCCGGCATTGACGATGGTATCCGAGCCTTTAATCTGCAAAAAGCCTTCATCCTGCCGATTGCCGGAAGAACGCCTGCAACCGCCGGGAGAGACCAACATCGCCAGGACAAGGATAGAACAATATACTCTGCTTTTCATACGACGTCTTTTTACAATGCTGCTGTCTGACTTATTTTGAAGGAATTTACACCCGGAAATTTAATGCAGGTTTCACATTTTAGCAACATTTTTTTCCTGCTTTTCGTTGATTTTATCCGAAAATACTTACCGGCATGTCTCCAAAACGAAAAAAGCGAAGAATTATTGCTCTTCGCTTTAGAATTAATGCAACAGAATTACTGATATTCTTCGGTTTTGTGGCGGATGATGCGTCCTTCGACCATATAAATCACATTTTCAGCGATATTCACGGCATGGTCGGCGATACGTTCAAGATGACGCGATACGCTGAGCAGATGAATCAGACTTTCAATGTATTGCGGATGGTCAATGATGGCCTGCTTGACCTGGTCGTACATTTCCTTGTTAATGGCGTCCACATGGTCGTCGTCTTTGAGGACTTTTACGGCCAGGGCGCAATTCGTATTCACCAGTGCGTCGAGGCTATCCCGCAGCATCTGCTGGGTAATCCGTGCCATCGTATCAAAGTCAAAAGGCGTCGGCACGGGGTCATGTCTCGCCAGGAATTCGCTGCGTTCAGCGATGTTGACCGACAAATCGCCGATGCGTTCAAGGTCGTCGTTGATCTTCAGCGCGGTTACAATAAACCGCAAATCAATGGCTACCGGCTGATGCAGTGCCAGAATTTTCAGACATTCTTCTTCGACATCAACTTCGTTCTGGTCGATCACGACATCCTCGTCGATAACTTCTTTAGCCAGTTGGCCGTCGCGCTGGCGCAGCGATTTGACGGACTTCCAGAGGCTCTGCTCGACCAGCGAACAAAGAAACAACAGTTTGCTTTTCAGTTTCTGAATTTCATTGGCCATATGTGCGGTCATTGTATTGTCCTCAATAAATATTATCCAAATCGCCCGGTGATATAATCTTCGGTCGCTTTTTTGGCCGGGTTGGTGAAGAGTTTGTCCGTACGGTCGTATTCAATCAGTTCACCCAGACAGAAAAACGCCGTGTAGTCGCTGACGCGGGCGGCCTGCTGCATATTATGGGTGACAATCACAATTGTATAAGTGCCCTTCAACTGCGCGATGAGGTCTTCGATGCGTGCCGTGGCGATGGGGTCGAGCGCCGAACAGGGTTCATCCATCAGCAGAACATTGGGTTTTGTCGCCAGCGTACGCGCGATACACAGCCGCTGCTGCTGGCCGCCGGACAGGGCCAGGGCGGATTTGTGAAGGTCGTCTTTGACCTCATCCCACATCGCCGAATCCCGCAGACATTTTTCGACCATTTCGGAAAGCCGGCGTTTGCTGCGGACGCCCTGCAATCGCGGACCGTAAACGATATTTTCAAAAATCGTCTTTGCAAACGGGTTGGGCTTCTGAAAAACCATTCCTACCTGCTGCCGTAGGTTAATCAAATTGGTGCGTTTGTCATAGACATCGCATCCATTCACGGCCAGCGTACCTTCGGTACGCGTGTTGGGAATCAGGTCATTCATCCGGTTAATGCTGCGAAGAAACGTACTTTTACCGCAACCGCTGGGGCCGATGATGGCGGTGACGGAACCGGTGCGAATGTCCATGGAGACGTTATTGACGCCGCACTTCGAACCGTAAAAGAAACTGAACCGCTCCGCTGATATAACCGCCGGCTTGCCGGAATCGACATACGCGGCGGAGTCGGCTGCAACCTGCGGGCGAACGGCATTTCCGGCACCTGTTTTTTTCAGTGGAACGGCACTTTTCGGTTCCATTGAATTCCTTTCTTCCTGTTCTGTCATTTCCATTATACCCATTGTTTTCGCCATTGTTAATGGCCGCGCAATTTTTTACTGAGACGGGAACGAATCACAATTGCTGTAACGTTTAGAACCAGTATCAGCAAAATCAGCGTCATCACCATCCCGAACTGCTGATGCGGAACCAGCATTGAAATCCTGTCGCCGACGGCAATGTCATAACTGCCGTAAGACAACGCGCGCGTAGGCTGGAAAAGCCCGCCGAAAATACTTGCCGGGTTTCGTACCCACTCGGCGGGAGTACCGAAATTGGGAATCGGCCCCATTGCGACAACGCCGGTAAAGAGGATGGGAGCGGTTTCACCGGCGGCACGACTCAGGCTCAGGATGATACCGGTCAGAATTCCAGGTCCCGCCGCCGGTAAAATTACTTTCACAAGCGTACGGAATTTCCCGGCACCCAGTGCCAGCGACGCTTCGCGGTAGGTCTGCGGCACGGCCCGAATGGCCTCCTCGCTGGCCCGGATAATCACCGGCAGCACCAGAATCGACAGCGTCAGGGACGCCGCCAGGATACAGGGCTTGCCGATGGCGGAAATTGTAATGACAAAAAATGCCAGGCCGAACAGACCATAGACGATGCTTGGAACGCCGGCCAGCGTATTGATGCAGATGCGAATGATTTTAATCCAGATGTTGTCCGAGGCGTACTCGACCAGATAGGCGGCGGAAACAACTCCGAACGGAACGGCAAAAAGCATTGAAAGAACAGTCAGCAACAGCGTGCCAAGAATCTCCGGCCCGATGCCGCCGAAGTAATGGCTGTTAACCCAGTCGTCGATGAAATACTGCCAGTAAAAACGATGACGTGGAAGCAGCAATGCGTTAAAATTTTTCTCCACTCTATCAAACAGCGGTTCCAGTTCGGTTCCTGTAAATTGCGTTTTTCGAGCGATTATTTTTTTTACCAGCGGTTTGCCGGGGCCATCCGCAATCCATTGTTCGTCCCACAACAGCGTATGCAGAGCTTTGCGGGCCATATCCATTCGCGTCGCCCCGTATTGATCCATCGGCAACGGCGGCTCATCTTCACCCGGCAAAGGCCCGAACAATTGACGAATGGCCGCTGTGACATCTCGCAGCCCGGCCAGGTATTCCGACCGCTTTGTCAAATCAACGGTCTGGGCGGTTTTACGATATTGTTCGGCAACGGTAAAAAAATGCTGAACCGGCGTATCTTTGAAAGTTGGATTCCCTTTTTGCGCCAACGCCTTATCAAGATTGGCCAGGACAACCTGTTTATCCATGCTTTCGAGAGCGTCAAGGATCGTGTCACGAATCTCTTTGGCCTGTTTTCGGCATTCGGTGTATTGTTCTTTGGGAGTATTGCGATAATTCAGATATTCGCCGTATTGCTGATAAATATTCTTAACCTCTTTAACCCGTGGTTCCATATCCAGACCACGGCTAAACGCCAGGAGAATATCATAAATCGGTTTTCGTGCGGCGGCAACCCGCTCCAGTTCCTGTTTCAGTGTCCGTTCATCGCCGCGGTCGTGCAGGTCCATTTGCAGTTTTCGAAATTCGACGGTTTCGGTAAAGAAAACCGCCGACAGTCCCTTGCGAAACATCGGCACAAGCACAACCAGCAGCACGCCGGCAATCAGCAGTACCACGCTGCCGGCGAAAGCCGTGAACATTTTATCGAGAGACTGTCGAATTTGTGTTCTCATTTTCCGCCTCGACTGGTTTTCATCACTTTGCCCAGCAGATATTCGCTGACCAGATTGAGACTGAACGTAAACAGTAGCAATGTCAGGCCGACAGTGAATAACGCATAATAGTGTTCGGAATTTTTCGGTGTTTCTCCCATGTCGCCGGCGATGGTGGCCGTCATCGTGCGGATAGACTGCGATAAATCCCACCACGGCGAAGGAATCCGGCCGGCGTTGCCGGAAGCCATCCAGACGACCATCGTTTCACCCATAGCCCGCATCATCCCCAGAATCACCGCAGCCAGAATCCCGCTGTGCGCGGCGGGAATAACCACCTTGACCATCGTTTCGGCTCGCGTGGCGCCAAGGGCATAAGAGGCCTCGCGGGTTTCACGTCCAATGGCGGACATCGCATCTTCCGAAACGCTGATAATCGTCGGCAACGCCATAATCGCCAGAATCACGGAGGCGTTCAGGGCGTTGGTTCCGGTGGAAAATCCGAGACTTTTCTGAAGCCACGGGGCAAACACCATCACCGCGAAAAACCCATAGGCCACGGAAGGAATCGCCGCCAGAATCTCAATGACGGGCTTGCAGATTTGCCGCAGATTAAAGGGAGCGATGTCGCTGAGAAATATAGCTGCAAACAGCCCCAAAGGCACCGCTAAAATCAGGGAGCCGAGAGTAACATACAGTGACCCGACGATCAAAGCCAGGCCGCCGTAACGGGGTTCCGTCGCGGCGGGGTACCAGCCGGAGTCGGTAAAAAATTCTTTGATGCGTGCCATCGCAGCCGGGAAGCTTTTGTTGAAAAAGAATGGGGCGGACTCGCGAATCACAAAATAAAAAATCAAAAAGACGGCGACTACCGACGTGGCGGTAATCAGAAACAATGCCGCCCTCCCGAGATGGCCGGATAAAAACCCCAGCATGTCCTCCGATGGAGTGAGAAGCAGCGGTCGGGTAAACCCCGCCGCTGCTTTCTTTGATTTTCCGGCGATTTGTGCAGAATATTTCGCCATTCTTATTCCCGGGGCAACTGCCTCCTGAAGTTTCATTAATAATTTGTCATCGGAACAAATCCCTTGGCCTCAATGATAGACTGGCCTTCTTCCGTCAGATAGAAGATGCAAAATGCGTGAATCACAGAACCAAGCTTCGGGTAGCCGTTGGTGAACAAAAACAACGGCCGGCTGACTAAATAAGTCCCATCGGCAATCGTTTGTTTGGTCGGCATTATGCCGTCGATTTTCAACGATTTGACATTGTCGTCAAGAAAACCAAGACCGACATAACCAATCGCGCCGGGTGTGGTTTTGACACGGGCATATGCCTGGGGATTGGCGTTGACATATTCGACCCCGGCAGCCATATTCTGCTTTTTCAGAACCTTTTCATGAAAGACTTCATACGTCCCGCTGGAGGTATCCCGGCTGATGGCAACAATCGGCATATCCGGACCGCCGAGGTCTTTCCAGTTGGTGATTTTGCCCATATAAATATCGCAAACCTGTTGGCCGGTTAATTCTTTAACGGGATTGGAGGGGTGAACGATGATGCAAACCCCGTCCATCGCAACAGTATGAGCGACTGGATAAATCCCTTTTTCCACCGCTTTTTTGAATTCTTCGGGCTTGAGAAAACGGCTGGACATCGCAATATCGCAACGGCCGTCTATGAGAGCCGCAACGCCGTCGCCGGAACCGGTTTTCTTGACGGTGATTGAGCAGTTGTGCGACTTCATAAACACTTCAGCAAAGGCGTCACCGATGGGGCCGACGGTAGTGGAGCCATCCAGACCGACTGCCGACTTTTCCTCCGCCGTCGCGATTGAGACAAACATCATGACCGCCAGTACCACCGCGGCAAAAACTCCAAAATGATTTTTAACTGTTTTCATAGTGTTATCCTTTCCTTTCTTTAATTTCTACTCTGAAATTGTTAGCGTATTGTTAGGATAGTGTTAGCAATTTGCTATTTTTTCAGAACTTAACCATCACGTCCAACTGAAGTCGATTGTAATTGTCGTAATTTTTTGTCGTTGTGTTGTATTTGTCGTTCATAAAATAGCTGACGCCGGCCTGGGTGTTTTTAGCCAACTGATAGGTAACTCCGAACCGATGTCCTTTACCATTCGTTCCGCCGCCGATGAAGTCCGAATCACTGAATGTGCCGATCACGGCATCTTTTTCGAGGTCGCGGTAGTCATAGCTGAATTCCCAGCTTCCGGGGTCTTTGCATTTGTTGAGCGTCGTACCAATGAGCCAACCGGTGTCTTCCTGTACGCTGGAGGCGGTATTTACGACATAATCGCCGTAAATGCCGACCGGAAGTCCCGCGATTTTGGTGTTATACTCGGCGAAGCCTTCAAACAGATTATAATCATAAAGATAGCCGCCGCTATAACTATTTCCTTTAGAGCTGGTTCCAAGCAAATAGGTTTCCCCGACCAGATTGCCATAGTCAAAATAACCAAGACCGGCAGTTAGTTTGTTATCTTTATCAAATTGATGAGTCACGCCGCCCTGGGCGCCAAACATGGAAATGGAATCAGTATCACTGTCATCCAGCCGGACATAAAATCCGCCGGCGTTGGCAAAGAGGCTTGTCGCATCCGACAGCTTCAAATTATATTGTGCCGCGATACCTTCCATACTCAAATCGCTGTCCCATATAAGCTGATTTTTGCCAACTGTCACAAACGGATTGCCCAGTTTGCCCAGCAAAACGGAAAGGCCCTCCACCGAACCGGGTTTCCATGTCATATACGCACGGTCAAGCCAGATGCCTTTATACGTCCAGCTATCGCCCATATTCTGATTGGTCGATACCGGGTCGTCGCTTTTACCTGTGGCAATCCGCATATCGAAAGTCGTTTCATCGTTGACCTGTGCTGTCAGGCCCAGACGAACGCGAATGCGATTGCGGTTGACGGCATCGGACTCCGTTCCGCTGTTTTCGGAAGAGATATTCTCATACCGATAGCGGAAATCGCCATAAAATTTGAGCTTCTCGACCCATTTGAGGGTTTCCGGGATGGTCATTTCGCCCGGCTTGATGGCCGCGATTTTTTCATTTTGGGCCGTCTGGGCCTGCTCCAGCTTTATGAGCTTGGCCTGCATTTCCGTGATGGCCTTGTACTGCTCCTGAAGCTGCTGGCGAAGCTCCGTGGTATCATCGGCCCAGGCCGAACCAGCCATTGCCGTCAGACAGGCAATCACTACCATCCTTAGTACTTTGTTTGTGATCATTGCATACCTCCATAAAAGAATTTTCTCTGTCCCTGCACGAACCGATTTCGCGCGGGTTTTCTCTTTGGAGGTCAGACTACGAGGGGTGTATTTGAAATGTGTGTGGATAAAATTAGAAATGGGTTAAAAGACAAACCCACTTCGGGGTTTTCAACCTACAGGCTCATCGGCAGGCTCAGAATAAACGTGCTGCCTTTGCCGATGGCACTTTCGACACGAATCGTGCCCTGATGATATTGGGCAATATGTTTGACTATCGCCAGCCCCAGCCCCGTACCGCCCATTTGCCTGCTGCGGGCCTTATCCACGCGGTAGAAACGTTCAAAAATGCGGCTTTGGTGTTCGGATGCGATGCCGCAGCCGAAATCCTGCACGCGAATGACTAAATTATTCTGTTCAGTACCGGCTGAGATAATCACTTTCCCGCCGGGGTTGCTGTATTTGACGGCATTGTCGGCCAGGTTCAATACGGCCTGTTCCAGCAGCGACGCATTGACGTTCGATTTTAAATCGGGCGGGCATTCGACATCAAGCTGGATAGTCCGTTCGTCGGCTTTGTGCCGGCAAAGTTCGACGGCGCTGTTCAGAATATCACGAATGATACACACCTGGCGCGGGACACGAACCGTTTCATCCTGCTGTTCCAATTCGCACAGCAGCAGCAAATCTTCGATAATCGAATTAAGCCGGTCGGTCTGCCGGGCAACGATGTTTAAAAACCGTTTTACGTTTTCAGGGTTATCGACGGCGCCATCCAGCAGGGTCTCGATAAACCCGTGAATGGACGTAATCGGCGTTTTCAACTCGTGGGAAACATTGGCAACAAAGTCCCGCCGAACCTGTTCCAGACGATAAATACGGGTCATATCATTAAGTACAATCAAGGAACCCATGTTATCGCTTAAATTATCCAGCAGTGGTGATGCGCTGGCTTGTATATTCGATTCCTGTCCGCCGGGTTCGGACATTAATATAAATTGCTCTGTTGGTTGTATGGACTGAAGTGCATTCTGAATAAACAACTGCAATTCACTGTTGCGAATCAGCTCCCCGGCCGTCCGCCCGACGGATTTGGACGCATCAAGCCCCAGCATCTTTGCGGCGGCCTTATTGAGCGTCAGGCATTTGCCGGATATATCAAAGGCAATGACGCCTTCGAGCATTGCGGTGAACATGGCCTGCTGCTGGTTCTGCTGGCGTACCGTCGATTGAATCCTGCGGTCAAGCTCTTCGGCCATCATATTCATGGTCTTGGCAAGCTCGGCAATTTCGCCTTTGCCGGAGGCGTCGAGTTTATGTGTCAATCGACCTTTTGCAAATTCTTGCGCACCTTTTTGCAATAAAACCAATGGACGGGATAATTCCCATGAATACCACAAACTGACTACAGCCAGAACCAGTACGATGATAATGCCGTAACGAACCACGGAATGGGTCAATGCACTCAGGGTATGTTGAATTTCAATCAGAGGAATTGAGGTTCGCACCACAGCAACGACCTGATTATTGCGCAAAACAGGAACAGCGACATACATCATCCGTTGTTCCAGAGTGGCGCTGGGACGGACATTGAAGCCGACCTGCTCCTTCAGAGCCTGCTGCACTTCCGGGCGCATCAAGTGGCTTTCCATCGTCTGAGGGTCGCGGTCCGATTCGCCCAGCACCCGGCCGGAAGATTCAATCACCGTGATGCGGGTTTTGGTTTCCTGTCCGAGTTTCTTACAGGCTGCGTCAATGTGAGCCAGATTCATCGCATCAATGGATGTTTCCATGACTTCGCGGGCTAATTGGGCGCGAACTTCCAGCGTCTGGCGAGTTTGGCTGATAAAGAGGCTGTCTATTAAAAAAGAGACATTAATTGCAAAAGCGATCAGCGCTAAAAGCGTGATGACCAGATATGAAGGAAAAATTTGCCATAACAGACGCTTTTTCATATTTCGGATTCCATCGCGGATGAGAATTTAATCATCTTCCTGCATCCGGTATCCCACGCCGCGAACCGTTTCAATATATTTACCCGCCGAGCCAAGCTTCTTACGCAGGCCGACAATCTGCACATCAATGGATCGGTCCGTCACAGGATAATCGGAACCGTGAATGGCGTCAACAATCTGATATCGTGTAAAAACCCATCCGGGACGCGCAGCCAAAAACCGCAACAGGCCGAATTCCGTGCTGGTCAGATCCACCGGTTTATTTTTGACGGTGACGCGATGTCGCCCGCTGTCGATTTCGATATCGTGAATTCGCAACATGGATGTGTCTATCGCTTCGGCGGCTCGATTCCGACGCAATACCGCGCCAATTCGCGCCAGCAGCACCCGCGGGCTGAAAGGCTTGGCAATATAATCCGCCGCACCCATTTCCAGCCCGGCGACAATATCAGCCTCCGTGCCTTTGGCAGTGACCATAATAATGGGAATGGTGCTGGTCTTGGGATCTTTTTTGAGATTCCGGCAGACTTCCAGCCCATCAAAGCCCGGCAGCATAAGGTCCAGCAGAATCAAATCCGGTTTAACTGCCTCGGCCATGCTTAAAGCAATCGGGCCGGTCGTGGCGGCGTCCGTTCGGTAGCCGTTCTTTTGGAGGTTATATCGAATCAGCTCCAGAACATCGTCTTCGTCTTCAACAATCAAAATTTTTTCTTCGGCCATACAATCTCCCTGCTTTCAACAATGCCCCTATTATCAGGGTGTTTTGTTACGATTTGATTAGGAAAGTGTTAGCCTTTTATTTTACTTTGCCAGGCGGTTCAATATCTTGATGCCCTGCTCGATTTTTTCATCCGTAGTTGCGTAACTGATGCGAAAATGCGTATCCTGTTCGCTGAATACATTGCCCGGAATAATCAGGACGTTATTTTCAATAGCCTTTTGCACAAATACCGTGGCATTGGGATATGACGATGGTGCTTTGGCAAACATATAGAATGCCCCGCCGGGCTTGGTTAAATTGAAAGACCCTTTCAGACCCTCGACCATCCGATCGCGTTTTTTGTGATAGATATCCACATATCCGCTCATATCTAAATCCATGGCCTCAACAGCGGCCACCTGAAACGGCGTCGGCGCGCAGACAAACGTGTATTGCTGGATTTGAGTCATCTTATCCAGCAGCGATTTGAGCGGCTCGGCCGCGGCGGCATAACCCATCCGCCAGCCGGTCATCGCATAACTCTTGCTGTAGCCCTTCAAAATCAATGAGCCGTCGTAATACCGGCCGATACTTTCACAGGGGGCGTCATAACAAAAATCTTCGTAGATTTCGTCGCTGATAACCAGTATGCCGTGTTTTTGGGCCAGTTTCGCGACAGACTGTACTTCCTGCTTTGAATAAACCGCTCCCGTTGGGTTGGCCGGGGAGTTGAGAACCAGCAGCTTTGTTTTGTCGGTAATAGCGCGTTCAATTTTTTCGACCGGCAGCTTGAAATCCGGATAGGTATCGATAAACACACACTTGCCGCCCAGCATTCGGACCAGGTGCTTGTACATCACGAAGTAAGGGTCGGGGACAATTATTTCATCACCCGGATTGACGGTAGCCAAAAATGCCAGCAGCAGCCCCCCGCTGACGCCGCTGGTGACTATCAGTGAAGGATTTTTCCAGCCGTAATCAGTTGATATTTTGCCGCGGATTTTGTCTAAAAGTTTCTGCTCGCCGGCGGTTTGAGAATAACGGTTAAACCCATTTTCAATCGCCTTGATTGCCGCGGCTTTCACTTTTTCAGGCACGTCGAAGTCCGGCTGACCAATGGAAAAATTCACCGGGTCTTTCAACTGAGCCGCCAGGGCGAATACTTTCCGAATGCCGCTGGCGTCAATTAACTTCGTTCGTTCCGCAAGGTATGCTCTCATTCAGAGTTCTCCTGCCATCCACAATAAATGGTCACAGAAAAAACCGCCCACAGGACGTTTGCATATCGATTCTCTGGGCGGTTTTGAGTTGCCATAGCAGGTTATCCGGCGATTATTTTTTCGCCGCGGCCTTCTTTTGCTGCGGCGGCTGAGCGGTTGGCGGCGCGGCGGGAGTTCCCGCTGCGGCTGCAGCTTCAGCTTCCGGAGTTGCGGCGACCTTGACCTTGGCTTCCTTCTTGCCTGTGGCGGCCTTGCGGTGCGCCACCTTGGGAAGTCCCATAACGGTATCGCCGTCCGTAAAGCGTTCTTCCAGTTTCAGGGTTTCAATGCGTTCGCCGCGGCTTAACACATTACGATGCCTCGACAAGGCGCCTTTTACTTTCAAAGAACGATCAATCGACATTCTGTGTTTCTCCTGCTTTTTTCTATTTTACTTTCTTTCCGTACACATCCTGAAACGGCGTGCTGCTGAATCTTTCGTATCCATCGGGCGCTTTATAATTGGCGCCAAGACGTTTAATCGTCTGTTTCATCTTGTAGCCGTCGGTCCCGCTTCGTTCCGGGCTTTCAAATCGGTCTTTAGTCACGAGCAGATAATAACTGCCCTGTTTGACTACCTCGGTCTCGACTCCATTTTTCTTAAAATACGCCATAACCGGCGTCAAATCTTCCTGTTTCGTATAAGCGACAATCACAATAATATGGTCGCCGACCGGTTTCGACGGTTTGGCCTGCTCCTGCGGCTTGGTTTCCGCAGGCGGTTTTTGTTCAAGCCGGCTCTGAATAACCGGAGGCAACTGACTCTTCGCAGAGTCGCCCGACTGCTGCTGTGCCGTCGGTTTTTCTTTCTGCTGCGTTGCGGCAGGCGCCGGCGGCATCTGCCGAACTATCAGTTTATTCTCAGCCGCTCGATTTTCGACATTTTTTACCGTCGTCCGCCCAACCGGCTGCACCTGTTCTTTTTGGCCAAATCCTCTCAGCCAGAAAACCAACAAAATTACCACTATAATAATACCCGTGGTAATCCCGATTTTGCCCGCCAGCCTGGGATTACTTTGCACAACCTTTTTAAGCCAGTCCCAAGCCTGCTGATACGCCGTTTGCTGACGGAAAAGAGCCGTTTTTTTCGTCAACATAAGCTTTATCGGAGACTTCAACGTCTTTTTTTCCGGCACCACCTGTGCGGCCTGCTTAGGCGGCTGCTTTAACTGAATTTTCGGCTCTGTTCGCGGGGCCTGCTTAGGCACAGGCTGACCCTGCGGTGCCATATTGAGACCTTCAGCATCGTTTTTTCGCCGAAGCGCTTCGTATAATGAAATCCGATTCATTTCGCGGACCACTAATCCCTGTTATGGCTAAATAAAATCCCTTTTTACGGCCTTATATCGCTTTATGAGCCTTTTGGGCTCTATTAAAAACAGTACCATACCTTATTTAGCCGCTGATTTCAACCGCAAAACCTTTACAAAGGCAAGTTTTTTTCATTCTCAAATTGTGTCTTGACATTTCGGCCTATTGCGGATAACTAAAGGCCTTTTAATATTTTTCTTTACTCCGCACCGGCGGTCTGGTATAGAAATTTGCGGAATTCCTTTGGCGAGCGATGGAATTTCATATAAGTCTGGTCTCCCATTGAAAATAAGTACTTTAGAAAAATCGTTGTTTAAGGAAGTTATATGCTGCCAACAAAGAAGAAAAGTAAATCGACGCAGCGTTCGCGTCAGGCTCACAAGGCGCTCAAGCCGGTGAATTACTCGCTATGCAAGAAATGCGGGGCGGCCAAGCTGCCCCATGCCGCCTGCGCGGAATGCGGATATGTCAACAAGGACATGACGCTTAAACTCGGTAAGGAGGCCGAAGAGTAAGTTATGCGGATTGCCATCGACGCGATGGGTGGAGATTACGCCCCCGGCGAAATTATCGCCGGTGCGCTGGAAGCAAAGGATTTGCTTGGTTCGCAGGACGAACTGGTGATGGTAGGCAATGAAGCGACGATACGCTCTCATCTGCAGGCTCTCAAAGCCGGCCCTGACACCTTTCGTATTATCCACGCCCCTGAGGTTATCGGCATGGATGAGTCGCCCGTCGATGCGCTGCGGAAGAAACCCAAAAGTTCCATTGCCATTATGACCCGGCTGGCCTCCCACAAACAGGTTGACGCCGTATTGTCGGCGGGCAATACGGGGGCCTGCGTGGCCGGCTCTCAGTTGCGAATGCGTACTCTTGAAGGCGTGGTTCGTCCCGGCATTGCGGTGGTTTTGCCCACCTATCACGGCCCGGTGACGATGTGCGACGTGGGCGCCAATATCGCCTGCAAGCCCATCCATTTGTATCAGTATGCCGTGATGGCCGGAGCGTATTCCAACCTGATGCTGGGTATCGCCAATCCGCGCGTCGGCATTATGAACATCGGCGAAGAAGAAGCCAAAGGCACCGACCTGATTAAAAAGACCCGTGCTATGATTAAATCCGACCCGAATGTGAATTTCGTCGGTAACATCGAAGGACGGGACATCTTTCAGGGCAAAGCGGACGTCGTCATTTGTGAAGGATTTGTGGGCAACGTCGTGCTGAAACTGACTGAAGGCGCGGTGGGAATGCTGTTTCAGGTTATTCGCGAAGAATTGATGCAGCGTAATAAACTTTTGGCTTTCTGGTTCAAATCAGTCGTGAAGAAAATTTACAAAAAGTATGATTATCATGAATACGGCGGAGCGCTGCTGCTGGGCGTGGACGGCACGTCCGTGATTTGTCATGGCTCCAGCAAAGCCCGCACAATCAAAAACGCCATTCTGGCCTGCAAGACATTTTCGGAAAAAAAAATCAACGAACATATTGTTCAGGCCCTGGCTAAATCGACGGTAAATACCAATGGTGACTAATCCAACAGTACAGTCCGCGGTGCCGACATGTGCCGTAATTGCGGGAACGGGTTCTTGTGTCCCTGAAAAAGTCCTGACCAACGAGGATTTTACGAAAATTATTGAGACATCCGACGAGTGGATTTCCACCCGAACGGGGATTAAAGAGCGTCACGTCGTCTCCGAGGGCGAAACCACGGCTACGCTGGCCGCTGAGGCGGCAAGGCGGGCGCTGACTGACGCGAAGATGAACCCCGAAGAGTTGAACATCATCATCGTGGCGACCATCACGCCGGAGATGGTGTTTCCTTCTACAGCCTGTTTCGTCCAGGCCGCCATCGGGGCGACCAACGCCTGGGCTTTTGATTTGTGTGCGGCGTGCAGCGGGTTTGTTTATGGCCTGGCCATCGCTCAGCAGTATATCGGTTCCGGCCGATACCGCTCGGCTTTAGTCATCGGCGCAGAGACGCTGACCCGCATTACCGATTACACGGACCGGGCCAGCTGTATTCTTTTTGGCGACGGCGCCGGAGCGGCAATTCTCAAGGCTGACGATGCCGGCGCTTCGATGGGCGTGATGTACAGTACCGCCTTTTCGGACGGCACCGGATGGACGTCACTCAATTGCAAAGCCTACGGTTCCCGCAATCCCGTCAGCAAACCGCTGGCTGACCCGAAAATGGTTTACATGAACATTAACGGCAAGGAAGTCTATCATGTGGCGGTTCGGCGAATTGTCGAATTAGTCAACGAATGCCTCGAAAAATGCGACCTCCGGGTGGAAGACATCGCCCTGTTTATTCCACATCAAATGAACGCCCGCATTATCGAATCCGTCGGTAAACGTCTGCATTTCACGGACGACCAGATATTCATTAACATCCATAAATACGGCAACACCTCGGCAGCTTCGATTCCGATAGCGCTGGATGAAGCCCGCAGAACCGGCAGAGTTAAAAAAGGCGATATCGTTCTGCTGGTCGCATTCGGCGGCGGCCTGACCTGGGGCGCCAACGTCATTCAATTATAATTCCGATCCGAACCAGGATGGACTAAGAGAGATACAGGAATGAGCAAAACAGCGTTTCTATTTCCGGGACAAGGTGCCCAGCTCGTTGGGATGGGCGCTGATATTGTCCGGGCTTTTCCCAAAGCGGCACAATTATTTGGCAGAGCCAAAGCGATTGTCGGCTTTGATTTGCAGGCGATTTGCTTTAACGGCCCGGAAGACAAACTGAACGGCACCGAGATATCCCAGCCGGCGATTTTCACGGTTTCCGCCGCCCTGCTGGAAACGCTGAAGGAAATGGATCCTTCTTTAAAGCCGCACGTTACGGCCGGGCTTTCGATGGGCGAATATACGGCAATGTATGCCGCAGGGCTGATGTCCTTTGAAGATGCCCTTAAACTGGTATTGAAGCGGGGCCAGGCGATGCAGGCCGCGGCTGCCGCAAGCCAAGGCTCGATGGTCAGCATTCTCGGTCTGGATGAGCCGAAGGTCAGGGAATTATGTGCCGAAGCCTCGCAGGGGCAATTGATTGTCGCCGTCAATTTCAATTGTCCGGGACAGATTGTTGTCAGCGGAGCGATTGAAGCCTGTCAGCGAGCGGCGGAACTGGCGCCCAAATATGGCGCGATGAAAGCGATTCCTTTAGCGGTAGCGGGAGCATTTCATACGGAAATGATGACCCCGGCTGCGAAAAATCTCGAACAGGCGCTGGCGGGATGTCCCCTGAAAGACCCGGTGGAGATTCAGGTCGTTGCCAATGTCAGTGCGGACTATTACACAAATGCCGGGCAGATTCGTCAGGGGCTGGTTCGACAGCTTGTCGAGCCGATTCTGTGGCAAAAATGTATGAAACGGCTGATTGCCGATGGGGTGACAAAGTTTTATGAAGTCGGGCCTAATCGTGTTCTGACGGGCCTGATGAAACGAATTTATCGCAAAGCGGACATTGTCAATGTCAGCACACTTGAAACGCTCCAGGCCCTCAAGGCATAAAGATATAGTTTTTATTGTAAAGATACGGAGATTCACATATGGCGGAAAAACGGTTAGCGGTAGTGACGGGAGCTGCCCGTGGAATTGGTCGGGCAATTGTCCTGGAACTTCTCAAACAGGGACGCAAAGTCGCGGGGCTGGACCTGAACGCACAGCAACTGGAAGAATTGCAGAAAGTCTGTAAGGAAGCCGGGTACGAAGTCATCACCCGCTGCGTGGATATCACGCAGACCGACAAACTGACGGTGGTTCTGGAAGAACTGGCCGAACAAAATGGCGGTATTGGTATTCTGGTCAATAACGCCGGTATTACCCGCGACAAACTGATGATTCAGATGGATGATGACGACTATGACCGGGTGCTGAACGTGAATCTGCGGGCGGCATTTGTCGCCACGCGTGTAGTCGCCCGTTCGATGGTTCGCAACAAATTTGGACGCATGGTGCATATCAGTTCCGTCGCCGGAGTGATGGGCCAGGCCGGCTCGGCCAATTACGCCGCCAGTAAAGCCGGGCTGATCGGTATGAGCAAGTCCATCGCCCGTGAAATCGGAAAAAAGAACATTACGTCCAATTGTATCGCGCCGGGCTTTATTATGACGGACATGACGGCGGGACTGCCCGATATGGTCAAAGAAGCCGCATTACAGGTTATTCCGGTCAAGAAGTTCGGCACCCCCGAAGATGTGGCCCGCGCGGTGGCTTTTCTCACCCATGATGACACCGGCTATATCACCGGCCAGGTCTTGTGCGTGGACGGCGGTATGGCAATGTAAGAAATTTGAAAAAAAACGTTGAAAACACAACGAGTGGTCGGTATATTACCGCCGATTGTTCCGACACGGAAAAATGGATTGAAAAATGTTCCTTTCAGTAATAAAGGAGAATGGCACGTGAGTGAAACAATGGATATCAAGGCTGTAGAGGCCAAAGTAATCGAAATCGTCAGCGAGCAGATGGGCGTGGATAAGTCCGAAATCTCTCGCGAAACGTCGTTTATCAATGACCTTAACGCCGATTCGCTGGACACCGTCGAGCTGGTGATGGAATTCGAAGATGAGTTCGACATGAGCATCCCGGACGAAGAGGCTGAGAAGATTCAGACCGTCGGCGCCGCGATCGACTATATCATGGATATCATGAAGAAAAAAGGCAGCGAATAAGCTGATCCGCGAATGTCGAATCGTCGAGTTGTAATTACAGGCCTGGGCTGCGTGACAGCCCTGGGAGAGACGGCGGACGCTCTGTTCGACGCCTTATGCCGCGTCCAAAGCGGGGTTTCAACTATTACGTCGTTTGATACGGCTCAGTACCCGGTCAAATTCGGCGGCGAAATCAAGTCCTTTGACGCCGCCAATTACATTGATCCGCACGAAGCCAAACGAATGGATCGCTTCACACAGATGGCCTGCGCCTCGGCCTCGGTGGCGGTCAAAGACAGCGGGCTGGATTTCGAGAAAATGGATAAACGTCGTGCCGGCGTGATTGTGGGGACCGGCATCGGCGGCATCAAGGAAATCGAAGAACAGCATATCCGCCTGCTGGACAAGGGCCCGCGAAAAGTATCCCCCTTCTGCGTTCCCAAGCTGATGGGCAATGCCGCCTGCGGATGCATTTCCATGCAATATGGTCTGCGAGGCTCGAATTTTTGTGTCGTGACCGCGTGTGCCTCGGCCAGTCACGCCATCGGCGAGGCGTTTTACAATATCCTAAACGACCGCAGCGATATCATCATCACCGGCGGTTCCGAGGCGGCATTGTCGCCGATTGGATTGGCGTCGTTTTGCGCCTTGAAATCGCTGAGTACCCGCAACGAAGACCCGCAAAGAGCCAGCCGTCCTTTCGATAAAGACAGGGATGGATTTGTCCTGGCTGAAGGAGCGGGGATTTTGATTTTAGAAGAATACGAGCACGCCAAAAAACGCGGCGCGAAAATTTATGCCGAGATGCTGGGCTATGGTGCGACGGGCGACGGATATCATATTACCGCCCCCCTGCCCGACGGCGGAGGTGGTGCCGAAGCGATGCAAGTTGCTTTGAAACAGGCGAAACTTAACCCGGACCGGATTGATTATATCAATGCTCACGGTACCAGCACCCAATTGAACGACGCGGCCGAAAGCATCGCCGTTAAGTCCATCTTCGGTGCACATGCGTACAAATTGGCCATCAGCTCGACAAAAAGCTGTCTGGGGCATTCACTCGGCGCCAGCGGCGCGATAGAATTGATTGTTTGCGCCAAAACCATTGAGACAGGCGTGATTCATCCGACGGCCAATCTGGAAGTTGTGGCCCCCGAATGCGACCCTCAAATGGATTATGTGCCGGGTTCGGCCCGTCAGGCGAATGTACGGTGCGCGCTGAGCAATTCGCTTGGTTTCGGCGGACACAACTGTGCCCTGGTTATCGGAAAGATATAAAACCATCGGGGGTGAAAAATCCCCGACGAAATAAGAAACGAAAGTACGGCCGCCGGAAAATGAAATTCATATTGATAGACAAAATAACGGCCATGGAGCCGGGCAAAACATTGACGGCGGTCAAAAGCGTATCGCTGGCCGAAGAATATCTGGCGGACCATTTTCCGATATTTCCGGTGCTGCCGGGGGTATTGCTGCTGGAAGGACTGATTGAATCGGCTTCGTGGCTGGTTCGGCAGAAAAATAATTTCGCCCAGAGCATGGTTTTGCTCGAAAGCGTCCGCAATGTGCGGTACAAAAGTTTTGCCGCTCCGGGAATGCAGATTCAATATACCATCAGCGTCAAGACGATGGAAGATAACGCCAGCAGTTTTATCGGCATCGGGGTCTGCGGCGATGAAGAAATTGTTGCGGCACAATTTACGCTGCGGCATTTCAACCTGGCGGATGAAAACCCGAAAATGGCGAGGACGGACGGCCAGGTTGTTGAAAGTATGAAAAAACGCTGGAAACTCCTGTGGCAGGAACAATAAGCCATCGTTTGCGGCGACAAAAGAAAGAAAAATAGCGGAGGTTATAAACTATGGCAATGAGCCGGGATGACATTTTCAATCAGGTCAGGGAGGTATTGGTTGACGCGCTGGGACTGGACGACGGCGATGTGACCGAAGATGCCACGCTGATGGGCGATTTGGGCGCGGAAAGCATCGACTTTCTGGATATTGTGTTCCGTCTGGAAAAGGCGTTTAATATCAAGGTCCCGCGGGAAGAGCTGTTCCCCGCCGAGGCGGTGATGAACAACCCCGAATATGTCAGCGGCGGCAAAGTCACGGCCAAAGGACTTGCCGAACTGAAAAGCCGGATGCCCCATACGAATTTCTCGGAATTCGAGAAAAACCCGGACGTCAATAAAATTGCCGACCTTTTCACCGTCGGGGCAATCGTGAATTTTATTGAAGGCAAACTGAAGTAAGCCCATTACGGCAGATTCAGTACAAACGATAGTATCGGCAGGTCCGCTCGGTGAGCGCCCCTGCCGATAGACTTTATGAGATAGACGTCATGCGTTGGATATGGATCGACAAGTTTCTGGAATTTGAGAGCGGCAAACGGGCTGTTGCGTTAAAGAACGTGACGCTGGCCGAGGAGCACCTGCACGACCATTTTCCCGGTTTCCCGATTATGCCGGAGTGTCTGATGATTGAAGCGATGGCACAAACGGCCGGAATCTTGGTCGGCGAGGCCAGACAATTTAAGGAAAAAGTCATCCTGGCCAAAATCAAAAATGCCGTGTTTTATCATTATGTCCAGCCGGGGGATACGATTACGCTGCACGCCGAGATAGAATCCATCGCCCCTGAAGCGGCCAGTACCACAGGGCAGATTAAACGCGGCGACACCCTGATTGCGCAAATCAGCATGATGTTCAGCCACGTCGACAAGAATCTGGCCGGCAAACATTTTCCCGAAGAAAATTTCGTCTTTACCGATATGTTTAATTCCCTGCTGAGCGGTTTTGTGGACCAAAAGAATGCGGGAGGTAAAAACTGATGCAGCCGCGTCGGGTTGTCATCACCGCCGCCGGAGCCGTCAGCCCTCTGGGACTTACCAGCGGGCAAATGTGGCAGGCTCTCGTGGAAGGCCGATGTGGTCTTGGACCGATTCATTCGTTCGATACGGCGGGCTTTGACTGCAAAATCGCCGGCCAGGTACCCGATTACAATCTCCGCGATTACGTCCCTAAAAGCCACCGCAAAGCAACCAAGCTGATGAGCCGGGATATTGAACTGGCGGTCATCGCTTCACACGAAGCTATCGCCAACAGCGATTTTATCACGAAGGCCAATGAAGGAAAAACTCCGACGCTGGTTCCGCAGCGAACGGCGATTAATTTCGGCGCCGGGTTAATCTGCTGTGACCTGGTTGAAATGGCTCAATCGGTTTGCCACTGTATTACCGACGGCAAATTTGATATTCACAAATGGGGCAATGTCGGGATGCAGACCCTGACGCCGCTGTGGCTGCTGAAATTTCTGCCGAATATGCTGCCCTGTCATGTCGCGATTATCCACGATATTCAAGGCCCCAGCAATACGATTACCTGCGGTGAAACCGCGTCCTATCTGGCTGTGGCCGAGGCGGTGGAAATGATTCAGCGCGGCGATGTGGATACTGCACTGGCCGGCGGGGGTGACGTCAAAGTCAATCCCATCGGTATTATACGCCAATCCCTGATGAAACGGGCCAATTGCACGTCCAATGATAATCCCGCCGCGGCGTGCAGACCATTTGATTTACGGGCCGCCGGGACGATTTTTTCCGAGGCGGCGGGCGTGCTGGTGCTGGAAGAAATGCAATCGGCAAAACACCGCGGCGCAAAACCTATAGCCGAGATTGTCGGCAGTGGTTCCAGTCATAGTCTGAATACAGATTATTTCCACCTCGAACCGGACGGCAAGGCCGTGCAATTCGCAATTGAATCAGCTTTGCAGCAGGCGGGCATTGGGCCGGAAAAACTGGATTTGATTATCCCTTGCGGCAGCGGCATCGCGGCTGACGACCGCGCCGAAGCCAACGGCATCCAGAATGCTCTCGGCAAGGCTGTTTCTGACCTCCCCGTCTGGCCGATTAAAAGTATGCTTGGCCATTGCGGTGCCGCCGCGGGAGCAATGGAATTGATCGCCGCGACCAAAGCGATTGAATCCGGAACCATCGGAAAGGCAATAAATTTTGAAACGCCCGTGGATGGATGCCGATTGCAGATTGTACGGCAGTCCTTACAGAAAAAATTCCGCTATGTGCTGTGCTGTGGTCATTCATTCGGCGGTCAGACTGCGGCGATACTGCTCAAAGCGATTGAGGATTAAGACAGAATGAAGCATCGCGTCGTCATTACAGGAATGGGAATCGTTTGTCCGCTGGGCCATGATGTGCCGACGATGTGGGACGGCCTGATGACCGGCAAAAGCGGGACGGACTATACGACCATTTTTGACGCATCGACATTTCCGACACAGTTTGACGCGGAGGTCAAAAATTATGACCTGAGCCGATTCATTAAAAACGTCGCACTGCACAGCAAAGGCAATCGCGGTTCGCAATTTGTTGTCGGTGCCGCGGCTCAGGCCTGCCGACAGGCCAGTATCGAAATCGAGACAGCCAGCCCCGCCGACGGTATTGATCGACGCCGAATGGGAATTTATCTCGGCGCCGGCGAAGGCGCAGTCAACAGCGATGCTTTCTTCTCGGCTTTGGTTGATGGCTGGCAGGCGGATAAAAACAATATGGACTGGAGCCGCTGGGCCAAAACGGCGTCAAGTAAAATAAATGCCGTACAGGAACTGGAGCAGGAGCCGAATATGCCTGCGGCCCATATCGCAGTATTAACCGGCGCCCGGGGCGTCAGTCGAACCTGCCTGACGGCCTGTGCCGCCAGTACCCAGGCGGTCGGTGAGGCGATGATGCTGGTTCGTCACGGCAAAGCCGACGTCATCATTGCCGGCGGTGCTCACTCGATGATTCATCCGCTGGGTGTCACGGGATTTAATCGCCTGACCGCCCTGTCAACGCGTAACGACAGCCCGCAAACGGCTTCACGTCCGTTTTCCGCCAGTCGCGATGGGTTCGTACTGGGCGAAGGCGGAGCGGCTGTCATCCTCGAATCGCTCGAAAGCGCCAAAAAACGCGGCGTAAAAATTCTCGCTGAAGTGATTGGCTTTGGCTCCAGCAGTGATGCTTTTCGCGTCACGGATATGCACGAAGACGCCCGCGGTGCCATACAGGCCCTGCAATCGGCCATCAGGGACGCGGGGCTTACCGTCAACGACATCGACTACATCAGCACACATGGCACCAGCACCTCGGAGAACGATTCCATCGAGACGAAGGCAATCAAGACCGTCTTTGGCTCCCGAGCGCATCAAGTCCCATGCAGCAGTCCCAAAAGCCAGTTCGGACATCTCATCGGCGCTACCGGATGTGCGGAATTAATTACCTGCATTATGGCCATTCTGGAAAATACACTGCCGCCGACGATGAATCTCAATGACCCCGACCCCCAACTGGATTTGGATTATGTTCCCAACAAACCCAGAAAAGCGAAAGTCGATACGGCCATTAACGAATCGTTCGGCTTCGGCGGACAAAATAATGTGGTTATCATTCGGCGATTTACAAAATAAAACTCCCGACGCAAACGACGGGATGAATTTCGATTGTGAGGTTGGATTATGATAGATATCAAGCTTGTTCGTGAAAACCCGCAACTGTTCAAAGACGGCGCCAAGGCTAAACGGTTCGATGTGGATATTGACCGGCTTTTAGCTCTCGATTCTAAAATCCTCGGCGCAAAGCAGATTCTGCAGGACATCGCCACCGAAAAAAACCGCATCGGCAAAGAAATCCCGAAAATGCAGGGCGACGAAAAGCAAAAAGTCCTGGCCGAAATGGCCAAACTCAAGGAAAAAGAGGCGGCGCTTAATGATGAGCTGAAGACGATACAGCCGGCATTTGACGCCCTGATGCTGGAAGTGCCTCATCCGCCGGCGCCGGAAGTGCCGCTGGGTATGGATGATACACAGAACGTCGAATTGTATAAAAAAGGCGAAGTTCGCAAATTCGATTTTGAACCGAAAGACCATATTCAACTGGGTTTGTCTCTGGGTATGATTGATGTCGAACGCGGCGTCAAACTGGCCGGGGCGAGAAATTACTTTCTCACGGGCGACGGTGCGATTCTGCACCGGGCCGTGATGAATTTCGCGATGGATTTTATGATCAGCCGCGGCTATACGCCGATGATGGTGCCGCTGCTGATGCGTAATGAAGCGATGCGAGGCACAGGCTATTTCCCCGGCTCCGAAGAACAAACCTACCAGATGGAACGGGATGAATTAAACCTGGTCGGCACTGCCGAAGTGCCGCTGACGGCCTATCACATGGGCGAGCTTCTCTCGGAAAAACAACTGCCGATTAAAATCGTAGCGATGAGTTCGTGTTTTCGACGCGAGGCCGGCGCCGCGGGCAAAGACACCTACGGCCTGTACCGAATACACCAGTTCGACAAAGTCGAGCAGGTCATCATCGGCGAAAATGACGAAGAAAAAAGCCGGCAGTACCACCAGGAAATTCTGTCCAATTCCGAGGCGGTTCTGCAGGCGATGGAACTGCCCTATCGTGTGGTGAATGTCTGTACGGGCGACCTGGGCCGCGGGCAGGTGCAGAAATTCGACATCGAAACGTGGATGCCGTCACGCAAAAGCTACGGCGAGACGCATTCCGCAAGCCGGTTCTATGAGTTTCAGGCCCGCCGGCTCAATCTGCGATACAAGACGGAACAAAAGAAAAATCTGTTCTGCCATACGCTGAATAATACGGTGATTGCCTCACCGCGGGTGCTGATTCCGATTATGGAACTGTATCAGAACGCCGACGGTTCAATCACGATTCCCAAAGTCTTGCGGCCGTATATGGGCAATCGCGAACGTATCGAACCAAAAGTATAAAGGCGACAATGTAAAAGACGGTGGCCTTCCATAAAAGGGGCGAATGGTTTTTGTGAATTAAAAAAGGGCTTTCAGAAGGAGCGGCTGGTATGCAAACCAGACGAATCGACCCGATTGCCGAACAACTCAAAAGGCTTGACGAACAGCTTCAGCCAACGCGACCCCTGATACAAATTATCCTGACCGCGTGTCCGGCCGTCATCCCTGCTGTTGGATTCATTCTCGGCATTTCTTTCCGGCAAAACTGCCCGATATCGTGGCATTGGCCGCTCGCGGGAGCTTTGCTGACTTTTCCGGCAGGCCTTATTTGTCTTCGCATTCAATCCATCTTTCGACGGGCGTACATTGCGGTAATTGTTCTGTTTTTAATGTTTACTTGGCTGGGAATGCTTCGGCTGGAATATTTTTACACGCCCTATACAAACGATGCCCGGTTTCTTCTGCATCCCCAGCCGTACCCGGCTGCCATTCGCGGCACGATTGTCGGCGATATCTTCAAAGAAAACCGAAAGGGTTGGGCCTTCGGCGGATACCAGTTCACCGCACCCAGGCGAAGTTTCTATCTGTCGCTTGAGGAATACCAGGCCAGAGCCGGTAATTGGCAAAAAGCCAAAGGAATGATTCGCGTCCAGATTAACGAGCCTGCCTTCCATATTCAGACCGCCGACCGTGTCCAGATGTATTGCATCCTGAACGGTTTTGAAGGTTCGGCCAACCCCGGACAATTTAAATTTCAGGAATATATGCACAATCGAGGCGTATTTGTCGGCGCATCCGTCGAAACCGCCGACGGCATCGCCGTGCTTCACCGGCAGAGCGGATGGAGCTTTCGCAGGGCAAAACTGTGGCTTAAAAATTTCGCGTGGAATGCCCTGCTGGATGAAATGCCCGACGAAACAGACCAGCGGACGGCGATGGCGACGGCCCTGCTGCTGGGCTATCAAAAAACCATCGACCCGCCGACCAATGAGGCGTTTATTAAAACAGGCCTCTCGCATATCATCAGCCTGTCGGGAATGCACATGGCCATTATCGTCGCCATGGTCTGGGCGATGGCCCGCCTGACCGGCCTGGAAAAACGCAAACGCGCGATACTAACCTTTATTGTTATCACTTTATACGCGATGATAGTCCCACCGCGGGCGCCGACATTACGGGCGGTTGTCATCTTCTGGTTCTTTTGTGCCGCGATATGGTTTCGCCGCTCACCTCACCCCATCAATACCCTGGCAGTGGCCGCCATCACATTGCTTTTTTATCGTCCTGCTGATTTATTCTATCCGGACTGGCAGTTGTCCTATGGCACCTTATTCGGCATCCTCCTGTTTTATAAACCCATTAAACAGTCCATTGGACATTTTACAGTCGAACCGCTGGCCGGTCTTCCGGTGGACAATCGATGGGCCGAGGCCTTATATCAGACCGTACGGATACTCGTTGATATCTTCGCTGCCGGATTTGCCGCATGGGCCGGCGGCGCCGGTATTCTCCTCTGGCATTTCGGCTCTATCGTACCAGCTTGCCCCCTCTGGACAGCGATTATTTCACCCATTGTGCCGGTAATTCTGTATCTGGGGTTCTTCAAGATTCTGCTGGCCGGGCTTTTCCCGACCTTCTCCGCCCTGCTGGGATGGGTGATAATCTGGTGCTCGGACATCTTTGCTTGGCTGGTACGGTTCTTCGCACATATCGACTTCACCTCCATTCGCCTGGGAACCGTGCCGGGTTGGATTCCAGTTATATATTACCTGCTTATTTTTTTGTGGTTTTGCCGAATGCGGATTCGCCCTGCGTGGGTAAAAATCGGAACAATTTTTCTGTCCACAGTAATTATCGCCGGCTTGTTTGCACACCAGTCCCGGCAGAAAGGACATCTTTCGCTGACGTGTCTTTCCGTCGGCCACGGCCAGGCAATTGTGCTGTCCACGCCCGACAAAAAAACATATCTCTTCGACGCCGGCTCCATCACCAACAAAGATCCCGGAACAAGGGCGATTATTCCGTATCTAAAATACCGCGGTATCAATTCGCTCGACGCAGCATTTATCAGCCATGGCGACCTCGACCATTACAACGCCCTGCCGGAGATCGCAGCCGCTGGATTTTTAAAAACGGTTTATGCCAACGCCGGCCTTTTGGACCGTGCCAAAACCGGCGGCGCTGTAAAATTACTAACTGATACCCTGCAAAAAAAATATAATGTTTCTGTAAAACCGATAGACAATTTCCCGCCGTCCCGAGGGCCGGTATTTATTCGCACTCTATGGCCCGCAGCCGATGAACCCGCGCAGGCCCTGCCTGAAAACGACCGGTCGGAAGTATTCCTGATTGCGTATGCCGGCAAAAAAATTCTGCTTTGCGGAGATATTGAAACATACGCACAGCAGAAAATCATCGAGCGATATCCGGAGTTAAAAGCGGACATCCTGATTCTTCCCCATCACGGCTCAACAACCAATCTCTCCGAAGAATTTATCCGCCGTTTTGCAGCTGGTATTATCATCGCCAGTTGTGCCGAGAGCCGTTTGCCCGGCGCTTATAAACCCGCTCAAAATACAGAAGCATTTTACACCGGCCGTGACGGTGCCGTGGAGGTCAAAATAAAAGCCGACGGCACAATCCGCGCCGCCGGCTTTGTAAATCGCAAATAACGTATCGTTATTGTTTTTCTATTTCATATGAACAACCACTTCCACCCTGCGGTTCTTGGACATCCCCGCGGAACTGGAATTGGACGCGACCGGCCGGGCCTCGCCACAGCCCACGGCGCAAATCCGTTCATCAGATATGCCCTTGTCAACCAGATATCGCACCACCGTTAAGGCACGCTGAGCGGACAGTTCCCAGTTGTCTTTCCACTTGGACTTCTTAATCGGCTGACTATCGGTATGGCCGACAACGTCAATCTTCCGGCTGCTGTAGCGTTCGCGGATCACGCTGTTGATTTTATCCAGTTCCGAAATAGAGCTTCTCTTCAGCGTCGCCTGGCCGGCATCAAACAGTATCGAATCGCTAAGGGTTACGGTGATCGTTCCCGCCGCGGCATCGACCGCTACGTCCATCCCTTCAAAGCCGGTGGCCTTGCCCGGAGAAACCTTCTTCTCCTGAATCTGTTTCTGCATATCTTCCAACTGCTTCCTGCTGTTAGCCAGTTCCTGACTCATCCGCGACTTTTCCGCCGTGGAGCTGTCGAGTGTTGCCTGACAGTTTTCATACAGTCCCTTGAGGTTCTGGTATTCGACATCCAGCGATTTGTACTTCTTTTCCCAGTTTGTGCAGCCTGACAACGTCGAAACAACAGCCAATCCAATCAACACCCATGCTACTCTTCCTGCGGTTTTCATAAATGACCTTCCTTTCGTCATATTTCGGTCAAAAACCATATACGTTTATAAACAGCGTTCGAATCCAATTATGGAAAATCATAACGCAAAACACAGCGCTTGACAAGAAGGGACCATAAGGAATTTGTCGTCTTTTTTTGAAAATCCATTGATATAATGCCCAGGAAAGGCCCAAAAATGGTGCGACAAAAAAAGCCAATACCGCCATCCAGGGTCCAATAACCACCCCGGCCGCTCCCATTAAATGGACGTCGCCAAGCCCCATCGCCTCTCTGCCGAACAAAAGTGTACCAAAAATCCGTGTCGCCCAGACTGTGGCGCAGCCGGCCAAATACCCTGCCAGGGCGCCCATAAAGCCTTTTAAAATATACACTTGCGATAAATACTGCAAAAAAGACTGTACTGCGTCTATCCTAAAAACAAGGTATCCAATCACCGCGCCGGCGACAACCGGAAGCAGAAAAACCACTTCTTTGAGAATTTCCGCCCGGTCGTTATAAACCGGCTCAGGCTGATTTTCACCCTCCGGCTCAGGATAACTGGGTTTAATCCATCCGCCCCAAAGTCCCGCCAAGGAAAAAACCAGGCCTGCCGCCGCTCCCGCGGTAATCGCTATTCCTTTTTTGTAAATCATCGGAAACAGGCTATATGTCTCTATTTGCGACGGCTCAATCACAAATCCGGCCAGAGCGGAAGTCAATATGCCCACAGCCGTCACGAACCAGCAGATTTCCAGCGGAATAACCCACCGTTCGAGGTCGATGGCCGATGCCGCCACAAAAGCGGCGATTAAAACCATCGCATTCAGATATACCAGCCAGCCGCCGGCGAAAAACTGACGCATCGCCGATTCATCCGCAAAACCCAGCGAACGATACCGAAAATAAAAGTACCATAAATAGGTGCCCAGAAACAGGCACGCCGTCAGCAGTTCCACCAGAAAATAGCGAATGGAAATGAACGCCTTGCAGGTCCGGCATTTGGCACGCAGTATCAGCCACGACAGCAGCGGAATATTATCATAAGGACGAATTTGTGTTCCGCACGCAGGACAGGACGATGGCGGCGTTACAATGGATTTCCCCAGCGGGAGACGGTAAATCACCACGTTGAGAAAACTTCCCACACAGGCCCCAAAGGCAAAAATAAACGCCATCCAAATCCATTCAGGCTGCACGTCGATTCCCTTATCTTAAATTATTTTTTGCCTCGTTTCATGGACGTCGTTTGCCGATTCACAATACCGGCGACCTTCATCGGCAGACCAAACAGCCGGATAAATCCTGTTGCATCGGTTGAGTTATATTCCGCACCCATTGTAAAGCTGGCCAGATGAGGATTATACAGGCTCTTGGGACTCGTCACCCCGGCCAGTGTCGCCCGGCCTTTGAAAAGCTTCAGCCGCACACTGCCGCTGACATTTTTTTGCGTTGCGTTAATAAACACATCCAGCGACTCCCGCAAAGTACAGAACCACTGCCCGTAATAAACCAGCTCCGCGTATTTCAGCGCCACTTGCTGTTTATAATGCGAAGTTTCCCGGTCCAGGCACAGCATTTCCAGCGCCTTATGCGCCGTCGTCAGGATGGTTCCGCCGGGCGTTTCATACACGCCCCGCGATTTCATTCCCACCAGCCGGTTTTCGACCAGGTCCGCGACACCCACACCGTGAACGCCGCCGATAGCATTGAGCGTCTCAATCAGTTTCACGCCGTCAATCTTCTTGCCGTTCAGTTTGACCGGCGTTCCCTGCTCAAAACCTATCTCCACATATTCCGCCTTATTCGGTGTCTTGGATATCGGCCGCGACAGCACCAGCATCTCATCTTTCGGCTCATTGGCCGGATTTTCCAAATCCGCACCCTCATGACTGATATGCCATAGGTTCCGATCCCGCGAGTAAATCTTCTTTTTGCTCTGTTCAATCGGAATATGATGCTTTTTCGCATAATCCACCGCCGCTTCCCGGCTGGTCAGCTTAAAATTCGGGTCTTTCCACGGCGCGATGATTTTCAACTCCGGCGCCAGCGCCATATACGTCAACTCAAACCGCACCTGGTCGTTGCCCTTGCCGGTCGCGCCATGCGAAACCGCAGTCGCGCCGAACTGTTTGGCAACGTCCACCTGGTACTTGGCGATCAGCGGACGGGCAATGCTGGTTCCCAGCAGATAGCCGTTTTCATACACTGCGCCGCTTTTAAGCATCGGCCAGATATAATCTTCCACAAACTCCTGCCGCAGGTCTTTAACCACGCACTTGACGGCGCCGGTCGCCATCGCCTTTTTCTTGATACCCTGCAGTTCGTCACCCTGCCCCAGTTCCGCGGCAAAGGCAATCACTTGATAGCCGTAGGTTTCCTTCAGCCACGGCAGGATAACGCTCGTATCCAACCCGCCGCTGTAGGCCAAAACCACCTTATCGGCTTTTTTCTTTGCAATCATCCCAAATCGCCTTTCTTAAAGAGAGTTTTCTTGCAATTCCATAAGTAGTTTATTATAGAAAAGAAATAGAATAATGTAAATGGAAAATATTCATCCATCGCCGCTTATGCGAACTGAACTGCTGGATTATACGCTGCCGCCGGAAGTGATCGCCCAATCGCCTGCCGACAGGCGAAGCGAATCAAGACTGCTGGTGCTGCATCGAAACACCGGCCGGCTCGAAGACCGCCATTTCGCCGACCTGACTGATTATCTTAAATCAGGCGACTGCCTCGTGCTGAACAATACCAAAGTCCTGCCCGCTCGGTTTTATTTTCTGCGTTCCGCCGCCACACAAATGGAAGCTTTATTTTTGTACGAAAAATACCCCGGCGTATGGCTAGTTATGGTCAAAAACGCAAAGCGGATTAAACCGGATGAAACACTGACATTGCTCGACCGGGATAATCAGCCCGCCGGTCAATGCAAAGCCATCCAGCGAACCGAAAATGGCAACTGGATTTTTCACCTCGAACAAAAAGATTCCGTGGAGACAATTTTGCAGAAAATCGGCTTTGCCCCTCTGCCCCCGTACATCAAAAGACAACCTCTGGATGCGGGTGTCCTGCCCACGCTTGCGTGGGCAGGAAAAGATACTGCTGAAAATGACCTCGCCCGCTACCAGACCGTGTATGCCGAAAAAGCCGGGGCCATTGCCGCACCGACAGCCGGGCTGCATTTTGATAAAGACCTATTACAAAAAATCGAAGCGATGGGTATCCCCACCGCCCGCTGCACGCTGCACGTCGGTACCGGAACATTCAAGCCCGTCCAGACCGAAACGCTTGAAGAACATCCCATCCATTCAGAATTTTACGAGATGCCCGCCGATGCCGCGGACACAATCAATCGCATAAGACACGCCGGTGGCCGCATCATCGCCATTGGCACCACTTCCGTCCGCACACTGGAAACCGTTGCCAAAGACGGGTTTGCCTGCTTCGCATCCGGCAGCACAAATTTATTTATCACTCCCGGCTTTCGGTTTCAGTTGACCGATGCGATGGTCACCAATTTCCATCTGCCGCGGTCAACGCTGCTGGCATTGGTTGCCGCCTTTGCGGGCTTGGATATGATTCTCAACGCTTATCGTCACGCCATAGAAAACAAATATCGTTTTTATTCCTATGGCGACGCAATGCTGATTTTATAGACTTTCCCTGACCGTCGCCGTTGAAAACTGTGCGGTAATGTGAAAAACCACGGAAGAAAAAGAAACGGACCTGTTGTCTCACAGGCCCGTTGGATTTGTTGCATTGCAGCAAATACCGAATTAGCAGGGTTTTACTTTTGTCGCCTCCATGCCCTTGCGACCCTTCGCGGCTTCATACTCGACCTTTTGGCCGTCACTGAGGGTACGGAACCCTTCAGTGGCCAGATTGCTGTAATGGACAAACAGGTCCTCACCGCCATCGTCCGGAGTAATGAAACCAAAACCTTTTTTCTCGTTAAACCATTTTACTGTACCACGACTCACATGAATCTCCTTGGCTCACTCTGAAGCCACATTGCTTATCCCCTCGCTGTTTCAATTCGGCCGTGCCCCGAGGGACCTTGACACGGCATTGTTCAGTTAGATACTCTACTCTTTTTTATCGTCTATTGTCAAACAATTATTATCGGAATTTGAAAAATACCGTATTTTTTTAAGAAAATGCGTCTTTTTTTCATAAATTCCTAATAAACGAGGGAGAAAAACCCGTTTTTTGGTCGATTAATTGCTCTTGCCAAATGTCGTTTCGTTCAAGGTCCGGCACAGGGTTTTGTAATATTTTATCTTCTGCCAGCCCATAAACACGACAGGAAATGCCGACTTATTGTGATTCAGCGGCTCATCAATATCCACATATTTGCGGCACAGCTCGCCGTCAGGTGTCCCCGGTATCGGAGAAAACTCGCTGAACATAATGCGAATACCCAATGCGTGTGCAAATCGCATCGACTCCTCAATCGCCTGCACATCCGCCAGCGGGTGCCCCAGCATCTCATACGCCGTGATATTCGTCCCGGCTGCGCCCGCCGATTTCAGCGCATCGACCGCCGAGGCCAACTCATTCGATACCAGCTTGGCACCCGTTTGTTTTTGAAACTCCGCGCTGGCGCTTTCATAACCCAAGTAAAATGTCTTCATCCCCGCCTGCACCACCCGTCGGGCCACATCCAGCGTCAACAGCCTTGCGTGCATCGCATTAGGCGTATGCAGATTCACCCCCGCCCCGTGCTCCTGCATATAATCTAAAAATGGAAACAATATCTTTTCCGGCTGATACAGCAGCGCATCATCATAGAATGCGATGTTTCGCACGCCCCGTTTTTTCATCATCTCAAAATCCGCGGCCACGTCTTCCATCGGCCGTGCCGCAAAACGTTCGCCCCGCACAGGCGCATAACAATAGGAACACTTAAACGGGCAGCCCCGCGTCAATGTGATAACCCCTGTCCCCAAATTCGGATACAATTCCCAACCCGGCGGACAATATGCCTTCGGCTCTGTCAGACCTATCATCTCCCACATCGGCTTCAGGTCGCTGCCGCAAATAACCAAATCCGCCCCAAGCGTTTGTGCGTGCGAATGACACGCCGTCGCGTAAAATCCGCCAAGGACAATTTTAGCCTGCGGACAATTCTGTCGCACCGCCGCGATGACTTCTTTTATCCCCGGATACCAGTACGTCATCACCGACTGGACCAGCACAAAATCAAAACCGCTGCCGGCTTGCAGAAATTGTTCAAAATGTTCCCCTGGCAGACCAAATCGCTTGTAATATCGCGGTATCATCTTAAACGCCGCCGGCTTTTCAACCTGCTGTTCAATAAACCGGCCCCGCCCGAAAGCGTCTTTTTCGGTATTTTTATTCACCGCCGCCGGATGCCGACGGTCTAAAAAATCATAAAATGTCAATTGCGCCTGCCCCCGCAGCATTCCCGCCACGGCCAGCGCCCCCAGCGGACGAAGCCAGAAATCGTATGCCGAGAAATCATAAATCGGCGGATTGACAATCAGTATCTTAGGCCAAGTCTTACCCATTTTTACATTGCCCGTATTTCTGCGCATATAAAAACCGGACGACAGACTCCAGTCTCCCATCCGGCTGATATATCATTCAAGAAAAAGGACTTAGGCGGGATTCGAACTGAAAATCCGGGCCATCCGTTCCGATTTTCTCCGTTTGCGACGGCCTTTCTCTGACGGCTTCTCAAAGTAGCCGTTACGCTTAATATCGCGAATCAGGCCTTCTTTTTCGCACATCTTCTTAAATCGCTTAATCATTTGCTGCACGGATTCACCGGTACGGGACTTCACCTTAATCATACGCCTTATCGACCTTCCCTTTCAATTTTCTCAAAAACAATACTTTAATTGTCCTCAATATAACAAGGACTTATGATTTTACTTCCTTCGGCATGACTTGCAAGCAAAATTCAGACTTTTTTCGAGAATGGGCAAAACCTCCGATAAATCATGAAATTATCCGAAAAAACAAGCTGCGTGAAGTCTGAAATTCGCCGAGAATCGAAAAAAAGATAAAAAAAAGGCGGATCAAGAAGCGGTCAGTTTTTTCCCGGAGGAGTGAACATGGGACGGCTCGACTTGCCTTAAAAACGCCCTTTCCAGCGAAGATGTAAGCCGAGCCAGTTGGTTTTTACTAAGTCCCTCGACGGGAACCTGGCCGCCGGCATAACTTTCGTGCCCGCCGCCCACGCCCCGCCGGGCGACAATGTGCCGAATTACTTTCGACGCCGGCGGCATCTCTGCATCCGTGCGAATCGACAAATGAATCTTATCATGGCAAAGTCCGTAACACATACTCCATTCAATCTGCTCGTCCCGCAGCAGCAAATCCGCCATCTCGCTGACCATATCTGGATTGTCCACCTCGCCCAGATTCGAAATCACCGTGCTGCCGAAAATCCGTGCATCTCTTAACGCCACCGACAGGAAACGGTAATATTCCCGACGTACCAACCCCCTCTGAATCTGGCTTAGCATGCGTTTATTGGCCAGGGGATACAATCTCATCAGCGCATCCACATCCGCGGAGGTAGTATCGCGTCCGAGGTCCTGCGTATCGGAACGAATGCCATACAGCAGCGCAGTGGCGACCTGCGGCTCCGGCTCAATTTTCGCGGCAAAAAGATATTCCGTCAAAATTGTGGACGTCGCCCCATATTGGCTGCGAATATCGGTGAACCGGCAATGCCGCGTATCTTTTCGGCACGGATGATGATCAATCACAATATCCGGCTCCATATCCGCGGACAGACAATTGTTTCCTGTCCCCGGCTGCGTATCCAGCATCGCAATCAGGTCAAACGAACCGAATTCCACCTGTTCCGCCGGTCTCAAATTTAAGCCAAGATATTTCACGAGCGCACGGTTTTCCGCCCGTCCCACCGCTCCGCCGGAAGTAAAGGAACACTGTATGTCGCCCATCGTATTGACTAATTTTCGCAGTGCTGCCGCCGAAGCCAGCGCATCCGGGTCAGGATTGTCCTGCAAGACAATCAGCGTTGTAGTGCTGTGTTCGATCACCTCTTTAAGCTGACTGATTTTTTTTGCTATCTTTTCCATCTTGTCCCGCTGTTCACAACCCCCGCATTATTTCCCTTTTCGAAACGGACGAAACCCGGTCAATAGGCCGTCAAATAAATCCTTTTTAGACACCGGGTAATCTTTGCTGACCGTGCCGATTTCTTCAATCAGGTAAAAGGCGTTGGGTTGAAAAGTCTTGATGATACCCAGAAAATCCCTCACCTGCCGGCGCGAAACCACGGTAAAAATTTCCTTGACCGGCCCGTATGCCCCCTGCCCGTCAAAACACGTCACGCCGTAGCCCGCCTCTCGAATTGACGCCATCAGCTTGTCAATATCCTGATTAAACATAACGCGTACCACAACAAACCCCAGCGACATCTTTTCCGCCAGGCGGATGCCGACGTAATTACCCGTGGCAAACCCGGCGGCGTAGGCAATATAACAAACAGGATTGGATAAATTCTGCATAATCTGTCCGATGACGACAATCCAGATTAAAACCTCAAAAAATCCCGCAACCGCCGCCAGATATTTATAGCCGCGGGTGACAAATATCACCCGGGCCGTCCCGATGGTCACGTCGCAGATGCGGGCCATAAAAATCAGCAGCGGCAGCACGCCCCACGAAAACCACGTACTGTCCGCAAGCGGTATAAATGGCACCATTTCCATCATTATGCTTTTTCCTGTTTCTATATCCCGGCCGGTGTCACCGTTATAACCATTTCTGCCGCTTAAACACGATCACCATGGTAGTCGCCACAAGCACAATCAGAGTCCAGAAACCGTACGGATAGGTCCACGAACTGCGCAGTTCCGGGAAATGCTCAAAATTCATCCCATAGACGCCGGTCAAAAAGCTCAACGGCATAAATATCGTCGCAATCAGCGTCAGCATCTTCATCTGGGCATTCATCCGATTGCTCATGCTCGACAAATAAATTTCGAGCAGGCTGGCCACCACGTCACGAAGACTTTCAATCGTATCGATAATCTGGATAGTGTGGTCGTACACGTCTCGAAAATAAACCCGCGTGGAATCAGCAATCAACTCGTTTTCCGAGCGCTGTATCGCACTGGCCAGTTCCCGCATCGGCCAGACACATTTTCGCAGCATCGTCAATTCCCGCTTAAATTCGTGAATCGGGCCAATAATCTGCTGACCGGGATTATCGAGCAGATCATCTTCAAGTTTCTCAATCCGTTCGCCGTATGTATCCAGGATCACAAAATAATAGTCCACGATGGCGTCAATCAGGCAATAAGCCAGGTAATCCACCGACATCTTTCGCGCCCGCCCCTTGTTATTTCGCAGCCGGTCGCGAATTTGATCAAACACGTCGCCGACCATTTCCTGAAATGTAATCAGGCAGCGGTCCCGCAATATCATCGACACCTGCTCGTTTATTATTTCATTCTTCGTGTGGTCAAACCGCAGCATCCGCAAAACGATAAACAAATAGTCGTCATAATCCTCCACCTTCGAACGCTGGCTCGGCACGGCAATATCCTCCAGTACCAGGGGATGAAGGTCGAAATGTTTGCCGATTTTTTCCACTACGCTGACATCACTAAGGCCGTCAATATTAATCCACGTTGTCGTCAGAGTTGTTTTGTAATCAAACACCTCTTCGATCGTGGAAGGCGTATGTTCCTTGAACGTGTTGGCGTCATAATCCATCAGCGAGATTTTCACCGGCTGCGGAGCTTTCTCTCCGGCATAAACCACCGTCCCCGGCGCCAGACCGGCTTTTTGAAGATTGCCCCGAATCAGCCGCAGCGGACGAATCACCTGCTTGACTTTCTTTTTCAGCATTGCCCGATTCCTTTCAGACCTGTCCTATTGATTTTCTTCCGGGCCGTCGATCACCTGGCCCTGGCCGTTCTTCCATTCACACACAAAAACGCTCGCGTCCGACTCAATCCGTAGAAAATGATTTCGAAGCCCCACCCAGCACCCGCTGTTATAATACCACCCGCCCTGACCGCCCGCCTGATGTGTATGACCCGCCACCAGCACGTCATATCCCTTTTGCAGCCGATCTTTTTGATACAGCGCCAATATCCCTTTGACTTTCTCCGGGGACTGCGCCGGCGTCAAAGACTGCTCAAAATCAGGCGGATTCTGCCGCGTCTGGCTTTTCTCTAAACGGTTGACAGACAAATTCCACAGCCACATAAATCCGCGTCCCAGCCGCAGCAGCGACTTCTCCGTAAAACCGCCCGCCGACAGCAGCGGCGAACCCTTGCGGTCTTCGATAATCCCTGCGAAAATCGCCAGTATCCGTCCCCACCCTGGCGTCCCATCGCGGTTGAATGGGTCCAACTCGTGCCCGTGCATGAATTGAAATTCCCTGCCGCCGATCCTCCGGCTAAACGGCCCGCTCATCCGCTCAAAAAACGGATGATTCAGCAACCCCGTTCCGGCAAGCTCCTCAAAATCCGCATCGTGGTTGCCAATGACGTATCGCGTCTGCATTCGCGCCAGCCGGTCAAGAAACGGCATCCGCTCCTTCATCGCCCGCCCGATATTCGCCTGCCAGAACTCAAACAAATCGCCCAGCACAAACAACTCACCGCCTTGCTCCTCCACCATATCCAGAAACAGCGAAAACTGTTGCGCCTTGTTGTCAAACGCGAAATTGTCCCTCGGCCCGCCGTCGCCCATGTGCAGGTCGCTGACTACATATATCGTCTTTGTATCATTCATGCCGATAAATCCGTTTCTCACCCGCCGACTTCTGCCTTCTCTCTTTTTGTCGCCATTAGCCCGGCCCATCGGGCCGCTTGCCCCGCCGTAGTGTTAACGAAGGCGGATCCTTAATTTTACCTTTTGAATTTTGTCTTTTAAATTTGAAACATATCATACCCGCTTTTACAACAGTTGACCAGCCCTTATTTTCCATAACAGACATTTGCACAAACACTGATTTTATGTTTGAATAACACATACTATGAAAACCGAAATCATAGACACGAACATTCTTATCTATGGTGCCGGAGCTGTCGGCCTCGGCATCGCATCCTGCCTGCTCAAGGCCGGCGCTAAACTTGACATCCTCGCCCGCCCCGATACCGCCGACAGCCTGCGCCGGCACGGCCTCATCCGCACGGGGCTGTTCGGACAGTACACCGCAGACCCGTCACGCTTTACCGCCTCCGCCTCGCTCGACGACTTCAACGACCGAACGTATGACCTCATCCTCGTCTGCACCAAATCCCACGGTACAGCCGCCGCCGCTAAAGAATTGCACGATTACCGCCATATCCTCACCCCTGCCGGCGTCATCGTCCTGTTTCAGAACGGCTGGGGCAACGCCGAAATCTTCACCGCCCGCTTTCCCAAACAGAAAATCTACAGCGCCCGCGTCATCACCGGCTTCACACGCACCGCCCCGCACGCTGTCGAAATCACCGTCCACGCCGACGCCATCCACATCGGTTCCCTGTTCGACAATCCTCTGGCCGCCGTTGAACCGCTGGCGGCGGGAATCAACTCCGGCGGCATCCCCTGTATCACTACTGCCGATATCGAAAAAGACCTCTGGGCCAAGATGCTTTACAATTGCGCCCTCAATCCGCTTGGCGCCATCCTCGGCGTACCCTACGGCACATTGGCCGCCTCGCCCGATACACGCGAAATTATGAATACCATCATCGAGGAAATTTATACTGTGATGACTGCCGCTGGATTCAGTACCCATTGGCAAACCGCGAAGCAATATGAAGACGTGTTTTATAATAAGCTCGTGCCACCCACCGCGGCCCATCATTCATCGACACTGCAGGACCTCAAGGCCGGCAAGAAAACCGAAATCGAAGCCCTCACCGGCCAAATCCTCAAACTCGCCGAGATCCATCATATCCCCACCCCCTGCAACACCACCCTTTACCGCCTCATCCAGTTCCTCCAAAACAAATAATCAAAAACAGAAGCGTGGAGCGCAAGCGACACGATAGCATCACCCCCCAATCTTTTTTAAATCTTACGCCGCCGGCAGTTTCTCCGGCTGAATATTTCGTTTGACGAGAAGTTTCCCGACTTCCTGATTATTTTGTACATGTTCCCGCGTGATGCCCGCTTCCGTCCGCATATCGCAGCGATTGATATTGGAATTGGTTATCTCATGAGCGAAGTCTTTGGCCTTGATGGTAATAGTCGGCAGAAAATCCGCCAACGCTCTCGACTGGGGAACGTTGAGTTTTTGTTTCATCTATTCGGTCGTTTTCCCGCCGAATAATGCCATATCTCCTTTGCTGCGAATACGTGCAAAGGATTTTTCATCGGACAATCTTTCGTAGATGATTCCCGACAATTCTTTTTCGGACAGGCTTGGCTTTCGACGTGCGTTGAGGCGTTCAATTTCGGCGATTCGCTTTTCAATAATTTCCTGTTTTCGGGTCAGAACGGCAAAATAAGTCTGTGCGAAATTAAGCGGGTCTTTGGACGGGTCGCCGTTTTGAGCAATTAGATAACAGGCGTAACGAGTTAGCATAATATCGTCAACCTGCCGCTGGCTACCCGAACCAAGTTCGACCATTTTGTTGGTATCAACAAAATGGTCGGATATTCACTATTTCCAATTTTAACTTTCGCCCATTTTCCTCTTCATCTGGTAAATATGTAAATACAACCAACCACTGTCCATACACAGGCAATTGTTTTCATGATCTTGCTCCATCGCCCGGAAGAGGTGTAATAGAACGCCGCATGATTAAAGAGCAGCATAAGCACCACAACCATATTGCCATATTTTTCACCGCTGTAACCTGATTTCAGCATCCTGATCAATAAGAAGATATTCCATGTCAGGAGGCACAAAATCACTATGAGGAAGCCATGTTTCCACAAGACGCCAAATGGTTCTTGTTGTTTTTGATTTTCACCCATATTGCTGTCTTTCATATATCATCAATGATGTAAAAAATCTTCGCCCTTTACTGAACGCTAAGACCGAATCACCTTTCGCCCATATCATACTCTCCTCACCTACCCTTTACAATCTACAATTTCTGCATTCTCAATCCCCCAAATCGTCAATCGTCAATTCGCAACACGTTTTATCCAGATAAAACTTATTGCGATAGCACTATTCTGCTATCTTCTAAAATTCGATAAATGCTTAACCCTTGACCAAATAAAGAGTTACAGCTTTTTCGCCATCCAGGAATCGCCAATTTTCGACACCAACACGCAAGTGGCTAATAAAAATAGAGGGCTGTTTTTAAGACCCAGAAAGGAGTATAGACATTATGTTTTTAAAAAACATGGCAAAACAAGAAAACCGTCACCCCAAATCTCCTTTATAAGGCCAGCGGTCTGCTTATTTTAGCCGTCGGCCTCGTCAACTCCACACTTTCGCCTTTTCACTTTTGCCTTTCAAAATTGACTTGCGACAATTTTGGCAAAACGAACCCAATTTTCTCACGACCAAATGTGCGTTATCAATATCAAAAACCCAGAAAGGAGGCCAAGAAGTTAGCCAAAAAAACGAAACGAACCCAATCTTAACAGGACCTTAATAATTCGACTAATACTTCTTGCGGAAGCGGGCGGTGGGGATGTTGAGAATGGAACGGTATTTGGCGACGGTTCGGCGGGCGATGTGGCCCATCCCGGCTTCGGTCAGCTTTTTGCGGAGGTCATCGTCGCTCAACGGGTTGGCCTTGTCCTCGGCGGCGACAATCTCTTCCAGTTTCGCCTTGACGGCGTCATAGCTCATTTCACGGCCCTGGTCATCCTCGGTGCCGCCGCTGAAGAAACTGCGCAGCGGCAAAATGCCCTGCGGCGACTGCACATATTTGCCCGATACGGCGCGGGAGATGGTGGCGATATGCACGCCAACCTGGGCGGCAATCGTCGCCATCGGCAGGGGTTTCAGGAACAGTTTGCCCTTGTCGAAAAACTCCTTCTGATAATCCACGACAGCCCGGGCGACGCGCAGCAGCGTTTGCTTTCGCTGCTCGATAGCGTCCATAAACCACTGGGCGGAGAGGATGTTTTTCTGCAGGAACTGTCGGGTGTTTTCGTCAACGCCGCGGTCTTTGACCATCTTGCGGTAAAACTGGTTGACGCGCAGGCTGGGCATCCGAGTCTCGGCCAGATAGACCTGATAGCCGCCCTGCCCGTCCGGCTCGATGATGACATCGGCGGTAATGGGATGATTTTCGCTGCGGCCGACGACGAGGCCGGGAGAGGAGTCAAATTTGCTCATCCGCTCGATGGCTTTGGCGATACGCTCGACGGTGGTATTCATTTTTTTGGCGATCTGCGGCAGATGATTTTCGAGCAGGTCATTCCAGTGCCGGCCGACCAATTCCATCTCGAACGACATATCTTCCGGGAACTGCTCCATCTGGAGCAGGAGACATTCGCGGAGGTCGCGAGCGCCGACGCCGGCGGGTTCGAGTTTTTGAATCAGGCGAAGGGCGGTGTTTAATTCGTCGAGGCCGAAGGGATATTTGTCTTTATTGTGAAGCTGTTCGAGGCGGACGGACAGATAACCTTTTTCGTCGATGTAGTCGATAATCAAATCGCCGGCGGCCTTGACCAAATCCGACGTCTCGACGAGGCGCCACTGTTCGCGGAGTGAATCGTGCAGTGATATTTCACCGGCGGCGGTATTCTGCATCGCCTCCATTTTTTTGTCCGGCTCGCCGTCATTGCGCGCGGCCCGATAAGAATACCCTTCAAAGTAATCCTCAAACTCATCGGCGACATTTTCCAGCCGCTGAAAGTCCTCCACGCGGTCGGAATCCTCACGGACGACCAATTCGCGGTCGTCCGGATTTTCTTCGGGTTTGGTCGGGACGTCTTCGGGCGATGTGGGGGGTTCATCCGCCAGTTCCAGTACGGGATTGCTGTTGAGCTCGGCCTCGATTTTTTCCTGCAGCGCCAGCAGCGGCAGTTGAAGCACCTCCATCGACTGAATCATTCGAGGAGCCAGCTTCATCCGCTGTTCCATTCGCATCTGGTTGTTGAACGACAGTTTCATATCTGAATTAATTTCGGAGATTTACATCCACAGTTTTAGTCCTGTTTGGGACGTTTGTTCCTATTATACCCGAAAGGCGGAAAAAAATCGCTTTTTTTCTGGAAAAACTCAGGTGTATTACAGGGGGCTTCTGCCGAGAATAGCGTCTGCGAGGATATTGCCGCTTGCATATTCGATGGTCGAGCCGGCGGGCAGGCCTCTGGCCAGACGGGTTATTTTGACATTCAGACCCGACAGGAGCGAATGAATATACAAAGCCGTGCCGTCGCCTTCGAGGTTGGGGTTGGTTGCCATAACGACTTCCTGTACCCCGCCGGCGCGGACGCGTTTTGTCAGCGCATCGATGGTCAAATCCGCTGGTTCGACGCCTTCGAGCGGCGCGATATGGCCGTTAAGGACGTGATAAACCCATTTGCACAGGCCCGTCTTTTCCAGACCGATGACGTCTTTGGGCTGTTCCACGACACAGATGATGGATTTATCGCGTTTGGGATCGGCGCAAATGGGGCAGGTATCCGACTCGGCCAGGTTATAGCAGATTTTGCACTGACGGATATTTTTTTTCACATCCGAAATCGCCTCGGCCAGCGCCAGCGCTTCGGGGGCGTCGGATTTGAGAATATGGAACACGAGGCGTTCGGCGGTCTTTGGGCCTATGCCGGGGAGTTTGGCGAACTGCTCAATAAGATTGTTGAGGCTTTTTGTATAGGCCGGGTTCATACGTCCGTTTCCTCCGTTTCATGACGCGGTGGTTCCAATTCTTCGATGCGGTCAATCTGGACGGGGTTTGCGGACAACCCCCGGATAATCATTTGCACGGCCGGGTCGGACAGAGCCTGCTCCTGCTGCTGGCGGTTGATTCTGGCTCCCGCCGGGGCGGGCGCGGAAGGCTGTGTTGCCGCTGCCGTATCCTCCGGCTTTGCCGATTCGTATTGTACTGTGATTTCGCGGCCCAGAATATCTTTGAGAATCGAGCAGAGCTGGTCATCTTTTTTCTTGATCATATCGAGAGCCAGCGGGCTTGAAAATCTGAGGGTCAACGTATTATTCCGCAATTGGCCCGGACGGGCCTGCGATAAAAACCCGCCGGTCTGGCTGTTCTGGGCCTGCATTTTTTCGACGAGCTGCCGCCAGATATCCCCAATCGAGCCGGGTTCTGTTTGACCGGATGGTATCGGCTGCTGCACAGCCGGAGTTTTTGCCGCGGCGGCCTGAAACAGGGGTGGGTTACCGGAAGATATTATGGTCTTTTTTTTTATGTCTGCAGATGCGGGGATGGAGCCGCCGGCGCCGCGAAGCTGTTCGGTCAGGGCGTCGAGACTGATGAAATGTTCGCTCATCGCCAGTCGAAGCAATGTCGCCTCCAGCAGCGCACGGGCGGTTTCGCTGTTGCGAAGCGTCCAACGCAATCGTTCGAGGGTTGTAATTGCAAAGACCAGCCAGGGGATGTCGAAGGTCTGCGACAGTTGGTTCAGTGTCGTTGCCGAACTGCACGACAGCAGCAGGATGTCGGTGCCGTCGCCGGCGGTTTTAAGCACCATCATGTCGCGGAACATTTCAACGAGACTTTCGGCGATTTGCGATGCGCTCTGTCCCTGATTGAGAAGGATTTCGATGGATTTGAGTGTTTGTGCCGGGTCAGCTGCGGCGATGTGCTGAATCAGCAGGTTGAGATTTTCCGCGTCGGGCCTGCCGAGCAGTTGTTCAAGCATTGCCGCCGTCAGAGGCTGCTGACCTGTGCTGATGAGCTGGTCCAGCAGGCTTAGAGCGTCGCGCATCGAGCCATTGGCCAGGCGGGCCAGTTGAGGAAGAAAATCCGGCTCAAAGGTGATTTTTTCTATTTTCAGGATGGCGTCGAGCTGTTTGGCGATGACCTGCGGGCCGATGGAGGCGAAATCAAATCGCTGGCAGCGAGACTGTATCGTCGGCAGAACCTTATTGGGTTCCGTCGTGGCAAAGATAAATTTTACGTGTGCCGGCGGCTCTTCGAGGATTTTCAGCAATGCGTTAAAGGCCTCGGTGGTGAGCATGTGGACTTCATCGACGATGTAAATTTTGTAGCGGGCGCGGGCGGGCCGATAAATGGCATTCTGGCGAAGCTCGCGGATATTGTCGATGCCGCGGTTGCTGGCGCCGTCGATTTCAACGACATCGATATCTTCGCCGGCGTTGATGGCGATACAGCTATCGCATTTGAGGCACGGGCTGGTTGTGGCATCTTTGGCGGCCAGGCAATTGAGCGATTTGGCGAGGATGCGGGCCATCGTGGTTTTGCCGACGCCCCGCGTGCCGCAAAACAGGTAGGCGTGTGCCACTTTGCCGCCCTGGATTGCATTTTTGAGCGTCTGCGCAATGACATCCTGACCGACTACATCGTCGAAGGTCTGTGAACGATAACGCCGTGCCAATACAGTATATGACATCGATTTGCAAACCTCATTTATTATTTATTTATAAAAAGTGGTCGGGTTTGCCACGGCACAGTCCGCCGGCCGCGTAGGGCTGCTCGGTTCCCCGCCTGACCCGGTTGGCGCGCGGTGCTTGCATGGGACCCGACCACAAAAAGCCTGATTTGCCGCGTTCCTTCGTTTGAAGAAAACGCACAGAGCCGACAGAGTATAACCCACGGAAACAAAATTTCCAGAAAAAAGCGTTTTGCGGCGGTGATTTTTTGGGTATAATCGCCCCCGTATATGGTTGAGGTATCTATTCGGACGTCTATAAAGGAGAAAAAAATGAAGGTACGAATAGACGACAATTGCACAGCTTGCGGATTGTGTGTGGATACCTGTCCGGAAGTATTCACTATGGGCGACAGCAAAGCGGAAGTCATCGTCGAAGCTGTGCCCGCCGAACTGGAAGAAACCGTTCAGCAGGCCGCCGACGAATGTCCCGTCGAGGCAATTCTTGTTGAGTGATATACCAAGGAATTTCGTATTTTCAACTGCTTAATTGCCCACTGCGGTCGCAAGCTGCAGTCACGGCTTTTTGTATAAGTACGTCAAAGTGATACTCTGTGAAAATTTCCAGCGCAGCCTCGGTGGTTCCTCCCGGAGAAGTAACTTTCTTGCGTAGTTCAGCGGGGCTTTCGCCGCAGGCATGAGCCTGATTGGCCAGCATGCCCGCTCCTTTGGCCGTCTGGCAGACCAAATCGGCGGCGATATCGGCCGGGAGGCCCATTTTAACGCCGGCCTTGACCATTTCCTCCATCAGCAGGAAAAAGTAGGCCGGGCCGGAGCCGCTGACGGCCGTGACCACATTCATCAGGTCTTCAGTCCCAACCACTACCGCCCTGCCGACAGCCGAGAAAAGTTTGGCGGCATATTCGATGCCGGCTTTGTCGGCATTGGCCGAAAATAAAGCCGTTGCGCCCTCGCCCACCATAGCCGGAGTATTAGGCATTGCCCGGATAATCCGGCAGCGACTCAGACGTTTTGCCAGATATGCGGCGTTAATACCCGCTGCGATGGAAATAACTAAAGTGTTGTCACGGATTTTATGCTCAATCCCGTCAAGCATTTGTTTGACGCTTTGGGGTTTGACGCAAATCAGTACGACCTTTGCATAGTTGACAAGCTCTTCGTTATTCGGGGTGGTTTTGACCTTGTATGTTTTGGCGATATAGTCCAGCCGTTCGGGGCGAACGTCGGAGGCCATAATATCTTTGGGCTTATACATGCCGGAAGACAGAATACCCTTGATAATCGCCTCGGCCATATTGCCGCCGCCGATAATTCCGATTGTCTCCATTTTATCTCCTGTAAAAATAGGCAAAAAGTCGGATATGATGATATAAGAAAACCCCCCGCCGGTAAACTAATTTTTGAGAGCATTGACGCACAGCCGCCCCAGACTGTGAAAATGCAGGGTGATCCCCTTGGCCGCCGAAGGCGTACCCCTCGTGTAAAAAAATCTTGATAGTTGGGGGTGGGTTTTGTACAACTATTGCAGTGGAACAAAGGCATAATAAGTTATCAAAAGGACTGAAAGGAATATTGCCATGAGTATTGAGCTTAAAAAAGAATACAAATATAGTCTTGTTGTTCCGACCAGCATGGGGGTGCGTTTGACGCCGGCTAACGGCCAGCCGATGCACTGCGCCCGGAATCTTATCATGCAGGCGACCAGCGCCGAGAGCAATGTAGCCAGCGTTTCATCGTATCTCGGACTGCCGGTCAAGGTACTGACAACGTTTGTCAAAGACAGCCCGATTGCACAATTCATCAAAGATGACCTGGCCAGCCGGCATATCGATTATGAAGGCAAGGAAATAGCCCAGGGCGGCCCGTGGGGTTATCGCCATCAGTTTAACCTTGCCGACAGCGGTTTCGGCAGCCGAGGGCCGCGGGTGCATAATGACCGTGCCGGGGAAGTCGGCCGGACGTTGAATGTAAAAGATTTTGACCTGAATCGCCTGTTCGGTAAAGAAGGCGTTCAGATCGTCCACCTCTCCGGGCTGATTGGGGCGCTGTCTCCTGAAACAAGCAAATTCTGTCTCGAACTGGCACGGGCGGCTAAAAAACACGGCACGCGCATTTCATTCGACCTCAATTACCGGGCGTCATTCTGGAAAGGCCGGGAGGCGGAACTGGCCGCGATTTTCAAGGAAATCGCGTCGGCCTCCGACATCTTAGTCGGCAATGAAGAAGATTTTCAGTTATGTCTGGGCATCGAAGGTCCTGAAGCCGGCGGCAAGGATATCACGGCCAAGATTGAAAGCTTCAAAGGGATGATCAACTGCGTGAAAAAAGCGTTCCCGAACGCCAGTGTGTTTGGCACGACGCTGCGGCAGGTTGTCAGTTCCAATTGTCATCTCTGGGGCGCCATCATAGCCGAGGGCAAGAACTGGCATGTCATTGAACCGCGCGAGATTACGGTGCTGGACCGCATCGGCGGCGGCGACGGGTTTGTCGGCGGGATGCTCTACGCCATCCTCAAGGGCTGGGAGCCGGAAAAATGGGCCCAGTTCGGCTGGGCGACCGGGGCGCTGGCAACGACGCTGCTGACCGATTATGCGCAGCCTGCTGATGAAGAGCAGGTGTGGAGTATCTGGCAAGGCAACGCCCGCGTGAAACGATAAACCATTTAGAACGTGTGGACGTGGGAACGTCAGAAAAGAGGATTGCCATGAAACAGACAATGAAGCGATTTTCCGTTTTTTTTGTACTCGGCGGGATGCTGCTGACCACGGCCGGGTGCCAGAGCACTTATTACAAAACAATGGAGACCTTCGGTGTGCACAAGCGTGACATTTTAGTAAGTGATGTCCAAAAAGCCCGCGACGCCCAGGACGCCGCCAAGGTACAGTTTGCCTCGGCGCTGGAGCAATTCAGCTCGGTGGTGAATGTTCAGGGCGGCGAACTGGAGAAAAAATATAAGGCACTCAACGCCGAATATGAACGCAGCAAGAGCAAGGCGGATGCGGTTAAAGGGCGTATTGCGGATGTCAAACGCGTTGCCAAGGACCTGTTTGCCGAATGGGAAAAGGAACTGGATAAGTATAAAAGCGATAACCTTCGCAGGTCAAGCCAGGCAAAACTTCAGCAGACACAGCAGTGTTACAACAGGCTGATTGCCGCGATGGAGAAGGCCGAGTCCAAAATTACGCCGGTATTGGATGCCTTCGGCGACCAGGTGCTGTTTTTGAAGCATAATCTCAATGCCAAGGCCGTCGCTTCGCTGCAGGGTGAATTGACAAGCATAGAAAACGAGACCGGGGTACTGATTCGTGAGATGGAAAAATCCATTGAAGAAGCGGACGCCTTTATCCAGCAAATGACGCAGCAGGAATCGTAGAGACCTCACAAGGGACAAATATCAGTCAAAAAGCGAACTGCTGGGAATGAAGAAACAGCTTGAAGAATTTACCGCAGAAAAAAAGAAAACCGAAACTGTAAGCATCTTTGAGGAGAAAAAAAAGATAAAGAATTATTTCTATATTTATTTTGGAATTTCTGTTCTGATTACACTGGGTGGAGTGGCAGGTATAGAAGGCAATGCCGACAAATACAAATTAATTGCTTTATTTATGGCCATCGTCGGCTTTGAATCCACTGTATTAATGAAATTGTGGTATCACAATAAATTCAATTTGATTGCTATCATGGAAGAACTCAAGCAAACCGAGTTACGGATTCTGGAAGCCATAGAAAAACGTGAGGGACAAACCCAATAGAATCAGGGTGAACTATTGACGCAACTGAACAAATAGCTTAAGATTCTCCCATCGCAGACAGATTTTTTGAACACTTTATTTTTTCGGGAGAATCGAATGGGCCTTGTAAAGACAGTCCTGAAAATCGTGCCGCTGTGTTTTGGCGGCATTATTCTGCTCAATTCCTGTACCACCGTACCTGTATTAAACACATCCGTGATAAAAACCGGTGATTCCCTGTCTCTGTGGTATGACAAGCCTGCCCAGAAATGGGACCAGGCTCTGCCGGTAGGCAACGGCTCTATCGGCGCCATGATTTTCGGCAATGTTGCCCGGGAACGTCTCCAGATCAACGAAGATACGGTCTGGACCGGACAGCCCTGTGATTACCAGAATCCCGGCGCCGCCGAAGTTCTGCCCGAACTGCGCAAATTGCTCTTTGAAGGTAAACAAAAAGAGGCCGAAGACCTCTCCGCAAAGCGGTTTATGAGTAATCCGCTCAGACAGGCTTTCTACCAGCCGACTGCCGACCTGATTCTCAATTTTCCCGGCCATGACAATGTTACGGATTACATGCGTCAACTGGATATCGATACTGCGATTGCCCGCGTTGAGTACAAAGCAGGTGATACCCGCTATACCCGCGAAATTCTGGCCAGCTACCCGGCACATCTGATTGCCATTCGTCTTGCCTGTGACAAACGCGGGGGATTGACCCTGCGGGCTGAACTTAAAAGTCCTCATACGGAGTCTAAGACTCTGCGAATAGATGAAACCACCTTCGCTTTGTCGGGCCGCGTCACCAACACCGGCGAAAATGACCAACCCAGCAAAATCACCTTTGAAACTCGCGTCAAAGTAATTCCTCAGGGCGGAACCTGTACTGTTTCAGACTCAAATATCGATATTCAAAACGCAGATTCCGTGCTGCTGCTTTTGACGGCAGCGTCCAGCTACGTCAACTACAAAGACTTGTCCGCCAATCCGTCTGCGCGCTGCAAAGCATTTCTCGATAAAGCTGACGTCTCATGGAAAAAAATAAAACAGTCTCATTTGGACGACTACCAGGCTCTGTTTCATCGGGTGGCTATCGATATGGGCTATACTCCCGCTGCGAAGAAGCCAACCGATCAGAGAATCCGTGATTTTAAAACAGGTGATGACCCCTCGCTGGCCGCCCTGTATTTCCAGTATGGCCGCTACCTGCTGATTGCCTCCAGTCGTCCCGGTTCTCAGCCGGCAAATCTGCAGGGGCTTTGGAATGAGAGTATGCGTCCGGCATGGGGCAGCAAATATACGGTCAATATCAACACCGAAATGAACTACTGGCCGGCCGAGCCGACCAACCTGTCGGAATGCGCCGAGCCATTGTTTGGGATGCTGGAAGATATTACGCAAACCGGGTCGTTAACCGCCAAAACTTTTTATAACTGCCCCGGCTGGGTTCTTCATCACAATACCGATATCTGGCGAGGTTCTGCCGCGATTAACGCTTCCAATCACGGCATCTGGCCCTCCGGCGGCGCGTGGCTTTGTGAGAATCTCTGGCAGCATTATGAGTACACAAACGATAAGGAATTTCTTAAAAACCGCGCCTACCCCATCATGAAAAAAGCGGCGGAATTCTTTGCCGCATACCTGGTCGAAGATCCGCGTAACGACAAAAAATGGCTTATCAGCGGCCCGTCCAATTCCCCCGAGCAGGGTGGCCTGGTTATGGGGCCGACCATGGATCATCAAATCATCCGAAGCCTGTTTTTACACTGCATTAAAGCAAGTGAAATTCTCAATACGGATAGTGAATTCAGGAACAAGCTGATTTCACTGCGTTTGCATATTGCCCCCAACCAGATCGGCAAATACGGCCAGCTTCAGGAATGGCTCGAAGATAAAGATGACCCAAAAAACACCCATCGCCACGTATCGCATCTCTGGGGCCTTCATCCCGGCAATGAAATTAACCCCTTCGATACGCCTGAATTGTGGAAGGCGGCCCGCAAATCGCTTGAATTTCGCGGCGACGGCGGCACAGGCTGGTCTATAGGCTGGAAAATCAATTTTTGGGCGCGTCTGCTCGACGGCGATCATGCTTACAGGATGCTGACGAATCAACTGACACCGGAAAAAACGCTGCCCAATCTGTTCGATACTTGTCCCCCATTTCAGATTGACGGTAATTTTGGGGCGACTTCCGGCATAACCGAAATGCTGCTGCAAAGCCATACCGGCCAAATCCACCTGCTGCCCGCCCTGCCGAAAGCATGGCCCAATGGCTCGGTCAAAGGGCTTTGCGCCCGCGGCGGATTTGTCGTGGATATCGAATGGAAAAACGGCAAACTATCTAAAGCGGTGATTGACTCAAAACTGGGCAATCCCTGCGTTCTGCGATACGGCGATAAAACAAAAGCGTTAACGCTTGCCAAAGGCAAAACATTTGAATGGGTTAACCCGTAAGCAACTCAAATTGTTCGGGGCTGAGGTTGTGACGGAGTTTCTGAAGGGCCTGTAATTCAATCTGGCGGACACGTTCTTTGCTGAGTCCCATGTCGTCGCCAATCTGTTTGAGGGTTTTGGGTTTTTTCTTGATGACGCCGGTATCCAGCGCAAAGTGATTTAAGACCACATACCGTTCCCGCTCGTCGAGATTGGTTTCGATGACCTGCCGCAGGTCCTGTCGGGCTTTTTCCATCGCGCCGGCGTCGGCCAGCAGTTCGGAGCGAACGTCGTCGGCGATGTTTTCAACATCGGACCCGGCAAAACGGTCCGGACGGGCCGTCTCGGCGGGAATTTTGCGGGCGAAATCCTTAGCGATGACCAGCCCTGCGTAGGTGCTGAAGCGATAGCCGCGCGTGTAATCGAATTTTTCCACCGCCCGCATCAGGGAAACTACGCCTTCGCCGATTAATTCGGAAAGCGAAACGCCCGTACTCAAATGTTTGCCGGCAATGCCCGCCGCCAGCGGCATATTGGATTCAATCAGCAGCTGCTTGAGACATTCGGCGGCCTGAAATGTGTCTTCCATCTTCCGAAGGAATTTTATGCCGTTCTTACGCAGGGGCAGCTCCTTGCGCAACTGGTCGGCGACATATTTCAGATAATTATACCGGCGGAAAATCTGCTGCTCCTGTTCACGGGTCAGCGGTTTTTTCCCAACCGGCTCGGCCGGGGGTGCTTCCGACTTATCCAGAATGCGATCTCCGGCATTGGGCAGCTCAAATTCAAGGCTGGGAATATATCCGATTTTTTTATTCTGCAGTTCTTTGGTCCAGCACTGGATAACGATGTGGTGGATAGCCGGCCGGGTTCGGCTGAACCGTTTCATTAGTTCACACACACGCGTTCCCTGCCGGTACAGCCTGAAAATCTGGTTGGCCTCCCTGGCTGTCAGCCGCTGTTTGCGGCCGATGCGCAGCGGCTTATCGAGATGATTCTGTTCATAATCCGCCAAAACATAACGGATTGTTTCTCTGGCCCGGCCGGTCTGCCACATCAGTCGGCCGATGATTTGATTGCGGCTCAGTGACGGCTCTTGCCTCGCCAGTTCTTCAAACGCATCGACAATCCCCTTCTTTTCCGCGCCCGCCAGCAGTCGGAATTGTTTCGCGTCTTCCAGCAGTTTCAGGTGAGCGGCGCGAAATTGCTCCACGGCCGATTCCGGGAATCCGAGCCGTTTTCGGCCGTTGGGAAACAAAAAGATTTGTCCGACCAAGCCGCGTTTCTGCCAGCGTCGCACCGTTCGGGACGAGACGGAAAAAAGCCGGCTTAAATCCGAAACGGTAAGAATTTTCTCCGTCGCATGCCCAATCGGCACCGCCGACCGTGAAGTCTGATGATTCAGCCAGACCCGCAGGTCGTCGGCCAACTGCCGGCCGGGAATAGTATGGCTGAACGTCTCGGAACGAAACCGCGTGCCGGTAAGTCGAAAGACCACAAAATCGAGGGGATATTCTTTCGTCGGCTCAATCAGCCCTATCAGCTTCTCCGCGGACTGGAGGGTCTTTTGCTCCTGCTCTTTGGAGGCAAATTCGAGCTGGCCGAAAAATTCCCGCAGATAAGGATTCGATACCTGAATTTTCATAACAACCAATTATGCTAATGAAACCGGAGAAAATCAATCCTGGTTATTATATAAAAACGGCCCGTGAGATTTTCACGAGCCGCGGAGATCATGCAATTTTGAGATATTTAATTCAGCAGGCTTTTGGCCAGGTCCACCGCGCTGGCGGCGTCGGCGGCGTAGCCGCTGGCGCCGATTTTGTCGGCGTAGGCCTGGGTGACGGGAGCGCCGCCAATCATAATTTTGACAGGAACGCCCGCGTCCTTCAATGCGTGAATGACTTTCTCCATGGCCGACATTGTGGTTGTCAACAGAGCGCTGAGACCGACAAGCTGTGGATGGCATTCTTTGACCTTAGCGACGAATTTTTCGGGCGATACATCCACACCGATGTCTAAGACTTCAAAGCCGGCCCCTTTGAGCATCATCGCCACAAGGTTTTTCCCGATATCGTGCAGGTCGCCCTGTACGGTTCCGATTAAGGCTTTGCCCAGCGGCTTGACGCCCGCTTCCACCAGTTTAGGCTCAAGGACTTCCATCGCCATTTTCATCGCGCGGGCCGCAATCAGCACTTCAGGGATATACACCTGATTGGCTTTGAACCGTACGCCGATGACGTTCATCCCTGCAATCAGGCCGTCGTTGAGAATCATCGCCGGAGCCATGCCTTCGCCTATGGCCTGTCGGGTGATTTCCACTGCGGTTTTCTGGTCGCCTTTGATGACTGCTTCGCTTAGTACCTTTAAATCTGCCATAGTTGTTATCCTCTTCTTTATCAGATTCCACTTTTCAGACCAATTCTGCCGGGCCGAAATTCATCACTTTCAGTCCCGAAGGGTTTCTTTTGTACTATAGAGTTATTGAAAAATCAAGGTTTTGTAAAGAAAAATATGGTTTTTTCGCAAGATTATTGCAAAACGACGGCTTTTTCGGTAAATTTTCTTCAAAATCGGGACTTTGCAGGTGTATGCCGAAGTTTGGCGGCCCGTGATATAATACGATGTGACCGCGCGCTTGAGATGGGCATCAACGGCATTATCTTTTTCGAATAGCCGAAACCCCACCGAGGGCTAAAAGCAAAACGACGCGGGTTCAGAAAATTCAGAAAGCGAAACACTCAGCGACACACGCGAAAACCAAAGCCGAAGCTTGTGTCGTACGGGAAGCTGATGCTCCAATATGCAAAAGAACAGAAGTAGGCGAGGTCGCCCCAACTGCCGTCGCGGATAACGCGAAAGCTGCCACTGCCGCCATAAACGGTGTTTGTCCACTCTATAACACTGCCTGCCATGTCGCACATCCCATAGCCATACGTCCCGAAAGCGCCAACAGGGGTCGTGCCATCCGGATGAACTGAATCATAATAGTTGGCAATACTATTATTCATAGTCGTACCGCAGCCATAGAGGTAGCTTCCGTCATAGTCCGCAACCGCCTGCCACTCCCACTCCGTCGGCAGACGCCAGCCGTAATAACTGGCAAACGCAGTCGCGCCATACCAGCTCACATAGGTCACGGGATGGTTTTCAAAACCGCTATCCACGGTGAACTCACTGCCGGTATAATTTATCCTTGCCGCCCCGCCGTTGGTTGCGCCATTTTGAGTAGAGCCAGGACCCGCAAGGTTATAATACACCTGACCCACAAAATCCGCTCCGCTGTTTGAGCCGTTTGCACCATAGATTTTGTTATCACTGCCGACGGTTATATCGCCGGAAGCAACTGCGACATTAAGGAACTGGCAATACTGCGCATTGGTCGTCTCGTATTTGCTCATCTCGCCACTAAAGCCTTCATGGCCGGAAACGCCGGGGTCATTGATGGAGACCCATGTCATATCCGGCTGGGATGTTCCTTCCGTCAACCATTGCAAGGCCATCGCGGCAAGATCGTCGGAATCGTAATCCGCCAGCCATTGGCTGGCCATTATGGCGAAATCCTCCAAGTCAACGAAACAGTTGCCTGTTAAATCCGCCGTTGGACACGCCGCAAAAACAGTGCCGCCGATGCAAACCACCACCGCCGCAAAAATCATTGCCTTCTTCATTTTTCTTTCCTCTCCAATTCATCTTTTAGATTTTAGCTATGAGTCATATACCAAAAGCAAAATTCTATTTTCGTTTTCGAATCAGCAAGCCGCCCAAGCCTAAAAGCAAAAGCGAAGCGGGTTCGGGGATGGAGGCAACACGAAACCCTAAAATGCCGTACTCGTCGCGCGGGATGTCGTAGTCCCGGTAGGACGACCTGAGGTCGTAGTCGCCGTCGTAGCAGGAGCCACCGCGGACGCCGCGATAGGAACCGGATGTATAATCTCCAGCATAATACGGACTCTCCATCCACTCCCACACATTGCCCATCATATCGAACGTACCGTTAAGTTCCTGACTGCCGCTGCCGACATTCCAGGGGCCATAAGGGTTGGTGGCCCATCCGTTGTCGTAGTAGTTCCAGCCGCCGTTGGAACCATTGCCCTGATACAAACTTTCACCTGCTTTGGTCGCATACTTTTGAATAGCCGAACCGTTCCAGTAGGCGGCCTTGACCCATTCATTCTCCGTCGGCAAAAAGTATTTGGCTTTGCTGTTGCGGAAGGGATTGCTTACATTGTAGCCGGTATCGGTCACATCCCACACAGCAAAAGTACTGCCGTTAAACTTATACGCTGCCGTGTTCCCAGTGCTGGTGTTGAGATAGTTAACAAACTGAGCGGCCTCAAACCAGCTTACCCTATTGCTTGGAACGTCAGCTCCTGTCCAAAGGACATTGCCATTGGAAGCAAACTTGGCAAACTGGGCATTGGTGATTTCATAAGTGCCCATACGGTAGTCCCTGGTGACTCCGGTAAAGGTGAAATTGTTCCCTGTTGGAATCCCGCTGGCGGGGTTGGTAGCTTTGGAAATGTTCACAAAATCAATCATGAACTGATTTGCCCCTGTACCAAAGGTATCCGCCACTACCGGTACTGCTAACATCACCACCGCCGCCGCCAAACAAATTAAGTTTCTCATTTTTCCATACTCTCCAATTCATCTTTTAGATTTTAGCTATGAGTCATATACCAACAGCAAAATTCTATTTTCGTTTCTTAATCAGCAAACTGCCTAGGCCTAAAAGCAAAAGCGAAGCGGGTTCGGGGGTGACAGAAGTAATCGGCAACGAAGTCGATGATGGACTCCAGTTCGCCCCGCCATCAGTGCTGATTTCGAGGAATATATCAAAATAACTCTCGATGGCGAAGAAGCCGCCACCAATGTTGGCAATAGTATGTCTGCCAGTAGAGGCAAATGTCGGACTCTCACGAAGTAAGAAGCCGGGACCGCTGATATCAAGAGCGAGTATTTCAGAGTTGAATAGCCTGGGTTGAATGTTTGCTCCCGAAGTTGGCGACCAAGAGATATGGCTGTGGTGGTGATGACCGCAAGTACCATTTATCGCCCCTGTCAAGCTTACTTCGGTCCAGAGATCAAAGAACGAAGTGATTGTTGACCCGTCGCTCGGAGGAGCAACCTGTGCCGATGGTTTGTCGAGAATCAAGCTGTTCAGCGTTATCCCAGATGTGCCGAAAGACACGCTGCTGCCGGGGGTATTAGTAATATAGCCAGCCTCTCCCAAAAGCAAGTCGCTTGTCTGCACCACGAAATCAGCTGATACATTACCAACGAATGTCATAAGAACCAGAATTAATACAATTTTAGTTTGAGTTTTCATTTTCTCTTCCTTCCTGCAATATTTTTTAACCTATAACTTTTTGTTTCCGAATCAAAACCCCGCCCAAGCCCAGCAGCATTAGCGTCGCCGGTTCGGGAATGAATACCAGACGGAATTCAAATCCACCGTAATCGATGGGTTCAGGACTTCCCGGAGGAATAGGACCGCCTGCTTTGGAAGGGTCGCCAAGAGAAGTTCCCTTGAAATCGATCGGAACAGAATGGGTAATAATGCGCGGGGCGACAGTACCCACCAAATCAGAAACGCTGTCCGTCCACTGAGGCCCTGTCAGATCAAGCATGCCGTAAGCGCTTGGCGCAGCGACGGTGAGATAACTGCTGCCGTTATAGAAAGCCGCTTTGTAATATTCATCAATCGTGGGAATAAACCACCCGGTGCCTGAATTTCGAGATATGTTGCCGCCGCCGCTGCCGTCGTAACCATTTAAACTATAGGCTCCTGTCTCGGTATCTCCATCGCCCTGACCGTTGGTGAACCAATTTGCAAACGCGCAGGCATTCCAGAAACTCACACCGACTATCGGCTTGCTTTCGCATCCCGATACGACATTGTAAATGTACGGGTCGGCAGCATCGCCGGTATCGACTTGAGCGATCTGAGGTGCCATTAGATTACCGTACCTGGATCGCCCCGGCCTCTTGCGGATGACATTTAGGAACTCAGCATACTGACCGACGGTAACGTTATACTTGCCGATGTTGTAGCTGTGGTTCACTGCACCGTAGCCGGTACTGTCAGCCGCGTTCCCGATGTCGCCGACCGGAACTGTCTCGATCACAACCGTCGCCTGTGATGCCCCGACAAACAACAGAGTCATTGCGATTACACAAATTACAGTCTTCATTTTTCTCTCCTTTCAAAATATGAACTGTTAACTTTTATTCTTAGCCGTTCTTATAAACATCCCGCCCAAACCCAGCAGCAGCATCGTTGCCGGTTCGGGAATGAATACCAGACGGAATTCAAATCCGCCGTGATCGATGGGCTCAGGACTTCCCGGAGGAATGGGGCCGCCTGCTTTGGAGGGGTCGCCAAGAGAAGATCCCTTGAAATCGGCTGGAACCGAAATGGTAATAATTCGCGGGGTGACGGAACCCACCGAAGAAGAAACGCTGTCCGTCCACTGAGGCCCTGTCAGATCAAGCATGCCATAAGCGCTTGCCGCAGCGGCGGTGAGATAACTGCTGCCGTTATAGAATGCCGCTTTGTAATATTCATCAATAGAGGGAACAAACCACCCGGCACCGGAATTTCGGGATATGTTGCCACCATCACTACCATTATAACCACTCAATGTATATGCGCCAGTCTCCATATCAGAGTTTCCCTGTCCGTTGTTGAGCCAGTTCACAAAGCGGCAGGCATTCCAGAAAGTAACACCAATCACAGGACTACTACCATTTCCGCCATCGGACCTGTAAATACGAGCATAGTCCAACTTAATATCGTTGGCCAACATTGCTTCAGGAGACATTAGCAGCGGTGAGGATTTGTCGATTTCCTTGAAATTCATGAACTCAACATATTGATCAACAGTAACGTCATACTTGCCGATGCTGTAGTTATAGGCTACCGCGCCGTAGCCGGTGGTATCAGCCGTATTTCCTGCATCACCTACTGAGACGGTTTCAATTACTACAGCCGCCTGTCCTGTTCCACCAAGCAACAGGACTAACGCTATTAGATAAATTACATTCTTCATTTTTCTTTCCTTTCAAAGTTTGGACTTTTAACTTTTATTTTTGCCGTTCTTATGAACATCCCGCCAAGTCCCAGAAGCAGCATCGTCGCCGGTTCGGGAATCAAGTTGATTTCCGAAAGGGTGTAGGTAAAGGAACTCGTTGAATAAGGAACCCAAGCGGAGACTTCGAGAGCAGTGACTTGCGCCAAGTTCAAAATAGAATCCGATCCGGCTTCCGCAAGCATCAAGTCCGAAAAATTCATCGTGATGTCGCCCACCGCGCCCGTCAAGGAAACGAAGGTGCTGAAAGTGGACCCATCACTATCCGTCACAAAGAGATCAAAACTGCCGTGAACGAGGCGAGAACCTTCATCGCTGCTCATGCCGCTGCCCAGTATATTGACCGCGCTAAAACCGCTTAAGTCCGTCGGGGGTGAAAACTGATAACCAAGAGTGATGCGTCCATAATGCGTTTTCGTCATCACAATCGAACCGGGCGTAATTCCGGTATTGAAGGAACCGGCATTACCCTCACCCTTTGTATAGATCAACCAATAACGGGTGTGGTCCGAACCGGGAAGCGAGCTGTTGATCAAAGGATCGTAAGTGCTGCCATACTGAACGTCATTCGATACCCATGCAACAGTCGAACCGTAATCGAATGAGTCAACTATGGCAGTCGCCGCCATTGCCCAATTAGAAAGTATCGACAACGCCATTGCAATTACACAAATTACATTCTTCATTTTTCTCTCCTTTCAAAATTTGCACTTTTAACTTTTACTCTTGCCGTTCTTATGAACATCCCGCCAAGTCCCAGAAGCAGCATCGTTGCCGGTTCGGGAACTAAGACGATGTCATCGATTCCGCGAGGGGCGAGGCAATAGCCTTCGCCGGAAAAACTTGGGATGACGATGCCGGTGATATTCAACGGGCCTGTAGGAATAGCCAGACCAGACAGGCCAAGCTCGTCTGTGGCAATTCGTACCATAGCGGACCCGCCGGACAGAGCATAGTCAAACCCGGCGGCGAAAACGCCGGTGCCATCAAAGGTGACGTTTTGCAGGCAGACGAGATTGCTTTCAAAGGACTGGGCAATGCCGGAAGGAGAAACGTACACGGCATTAAATGGCATAGGGGCGGTGGAAGTACGGCCGCTGACGGCAAAGCCGCCAACGGTGCCGCCGGTGGTAAGTACCAGCGCCCCGCCGACATGAGCGGTGTAGCCGGAGATATCGATAATATCGCCGACGCCAAAGCCGGTCAGGGCGGCGTCAATCTCGGCGTTGGTGCCGTAGATGGTCATCGCACGGGTCAGATCGCGAATCTGAAAACTCTTAAAACCCGGGTCGGGGACCAGATCGGTTGACGAAAGAAGCACGACCGGATCGCTGGTAGCATGGCCGCCTTCAGGCAGCATAGCCATTTCAGCGATGGTAAGAGCCTATAATACTCCCCGAATTTAGTACCAGGGTATAAGATAGTGGTTGTGGTATAATTCAGTCGGCAATCAAAGAAGAAAGGATGTATGAATTATGACACAACGCAGACAGTTTGGAGCGACCTTCAAGG
>Ga0194127_10000366_pt1 | contig 72740 bp, 67 predicted proteins | sample TA2KigC100mmetaG_FD_148624 | JGI IMG/M metagenome (GOLD analysis project Ga0194127, IMG submission 148624) | Freshwater microbial communities from Lake Tanganyika, Tanzania - TA2015036 Kigoma Deep Cast 100m | ecosystem: Environmental > Aquatic > Freshwater > Lake | place: Tanzania: Lake... | reverse complement strand
TTTTGTTCAAATTTGCGAGGCCAGCTCTGCTGCTGCTTGGTTTCACCAACGCCTACATCCTTGGCGCGGTAGGAATCGCCGTCTTCTTTTCGGTCTTGATCGGCCTTTATCTGTGGTGGCCGCTCAATGGAAATTGGCGTCAGGGCCTCAAGATCAAATGGGGCGCGACGCCCGAGCGGGTCGCTTTCGATATTCACCGGACGGTGGGCGCATATTATGCGGCGATCTTCCTTGTCATGATCGCCACTGGCGTCGGCATGATCTTCAAGCCGGCGACGCGCTCCGCCGTGACGCTCTTCTCGCAGGTGCGTCCCGATCCTGAGTTCGGGAAGTCGACGCCGATACCCGGCAAGGCGTCGATCGACATCGAGGAAGCCGTCGCCGCCGCCAACAGCGTATTCCCCGATGGGAAGCTTCACTGGATCTTGCTTCCGAGCGGACCGGACGCTGTCTATGTCGTCGGGAAGCGTGACTTCGGCGAACCGAACAAGACAATCACCTTCAGAAATGTGGGCGTCGACCAATACAGCGGCCAAATCCGGCATGTGCAGGACCGCAACACATACACAGCCGGCGAGAAATTCATGGAATGGCAGTTCCCGCTGCACAGCGGAGAAGCCTTTGGCGAGTTTGGACGCCCCTTCATCCTGCTTATAGGGCTCGGCCCGCTCATCCTCTATGTGTCGGGATTTCTGCGATGGCGGCACAAGGCTCGCGCGCGCAGGGCGTAACGCCGCGCTGCAAGCAGGCGCATGGCCACGAGACCAGAGCGTTGAGAAGATCAAGCTCGATTCCCGGGCAGGGCGCTCCGGTTTGCGGCGACGCCGGCTATTGGTTGATCAACTGCGCGTTCGACTGGGGTTTGGCGACCACGTTGATGTTCCAGGAGCCGCTCGCGAGAAAACCGTCCACGGAAATTGCCCGATAGCGGACGGTGTAGGATCCTTGCGCCAAAGGTTGGACGCTTGCAAATACATGGGTCTGGTCGGCTGCGTCGACCTTGGGGTCGCGATTGTCGACGCGCACGCCATTCGCATCGATCACGGCCAGCGCCAACATGTTGTCTCGAATCGCTGAATCGTACCAGATTTCAACTTTCGCGAGGCCCTCAACCGCCGTAGCGCCCTGCTCCGGCACAGTCCTTGTCATCACCGCATGCGCGATTTTCAGCCCCTGTTTCTTCCGCGACGCGGAAAGTCGGTCGATCGTGGACAAATCCATTGCTCGCGCCAAGGCTGGAGCGTCGGCCTTCGCGATCCGGAAATCTCCTTCATGCGCGACAGCAATGTGCCATGCGCCGCCGACAATGGCTGGCGCACCGAGCCCGGAAAGGAGCGCTTTGCGACATGTTCTCAGCATTTTGCAGTTCCGCCGCCGCGCGGTATGCTAATCTGATATATTTATCATACTTCGTTAGAGGATGGAACGCAACCGCCCGTTAGCGACCGATTCATTGCCGCTTAGTTCCATGATGGCGCCTGCGGTCGCTTCAAATGTTCGAAGTGGGCGCGACGGAGAAATCTGCCATGCAGACGGGCAAAGTGAGATGGTTCGACCCGCAAAAGGGTTTCGGCTTTATCCAGCCGGACGCCGGCGGTGATGACATCATGGTTGAAATTGGCGCCCTTCGCCGCGCCGGTCTAAACGCCCTCGCTGAGGGCCAAAAAATTTCGTATGAGCTATTCGTCGATAAACGCAGCGGCGAGTTCTCTGCCGAGCAACTGCGCATCTTTGACTAGCGCCTGATCTCCGTGCGCACGCTCCCGCCGCGTCCCTCGTCGGCGATCTTCTTGCGGGCGAGAAATTCTTCCCTCAGCGCGCGCCGCAAAATCTTGCCGACGTTCGTTTTCGGTAGGCTTTCGCGAAATTCGAAAGAGCGCGGAATTTTGTAGCTCGTCAGCTGCTCATGCGCGAACGCGCGCAGTTCTTCGCGCGAGAGGCTCGGGTCGCGCGCCACGATGAACGCCATCGGCGCCTCGCCGGAGTGTTCATGCGGTACGCCGATGACCGCCGCTTCCTTCACCTTGGGGTGTTCGACCAGTACGGATTCGACTTCGTTTGGATAGACGTTGAAGCCGGAGACGAGGATCATGTCCTTCAGCCGATCGACGATCTTGACCAGCCCGTCCGGCGCCATCACGGCAATGTCGCCGGTCTTGACAAATCCGTCGGCCGTGAGCGCTTGCGCGGTTTCATCCGGCCTGCGCCAGTAGCCGCCCATCAGTTGCGGCCCCTTCACGCAGAGTTCGCCGCGCTCGCCGATAGGAACGGGTTCGCCTTCAGGCGAGCGCACCGAAATTTCCGTCGACGGCACGGGATAGCCGATCCCGCCGGTGAATTCAGAGATCGTCGGCTTGTTGATCGTGACGATCGGCGACGTCTCGGTCAGTCCATAGCCTTCGACAATCGGCTTGCCGGTCAATGCCTTCCATTTCTTCGCCACGACTTCCTGGGTCGACATGCCGCCGGAAATGGTGAGAAGAAGATTGGAATAGTCAACCGACTTGGCCGCAGAGTGATCGGCGATCGCCGCATAGAGCGTGTTGACGCCGGAAAATAGCGTGAACGGCGATTTACGCAGCGTGGCGATGAGCCCCTTGATGTCGCGCGGATTGGCGATGAGCAGGCAGCAACCGCCGGTCTTGACCACCAGCAGCAGGCAGGCGGTCAGACCGAAAATATGATAGAGCGGCAGCGCCGTCACCATGATCAATGGCTTGTCCGCAAGATAGGGTTTCAACCAGGCCCACGATTGCTCGACATTCGCGGCCACGTTGCGATGGAGCAGCATCGCGCCCTTGGCGACGCCGGTCGTGCCGCCGGTATATTGCAGAAAGGCGATGTCGTCCGGCTCGACCGGCGGCGGTTTGAACGGCTCCTCGGCGCCTGCCTGCAACACTTGCGTGAAACCGACGCATCCCGGCAGACGATAGGCGGGGACCATGCGCTTGACCCAGCGCGAGACGAAATTGACGATCGCGCCGCGCAGACCCATGAGGTCGCCGGGCTTCACGATGATCGCCCGCTCGATTTTCATTTGAGGCCACGCGGCCGCAGCGGTGTAGGCGAAGTTTTCGAAGACGAACAGGAAGCGCGCGCCGGAGTCGTTCATCTGATGCTCGAGCTCATGCGGCGTGTAGAGCGGATTGACGTTCACCACGACGCCGCCAGCGAGCAAGACGCCAAAGAGGATCGCAGGATAAGCGAGGACGTTCGGCGACATGATCGCGACGCGATCGCCCTTCCTGAGCCCTCTCGTCTGCAGCCAGGCGGCGACTGCGCCGGCGGCGCGACCGAGCTCCTCGAAGGTGAGCGTTGCGCCGAAGCTCTCCATGGCGGTTCGATCGGCGAATTCAACAACGCTCGCGTTGAAAACATTGACCAGCGTCGAATAGGACGATTCGTCGATCTCCGCCGGAACGCCCGCTGGGTAGGACGACAGCCACGGCCGCTTCGCGTAGGGGTCCTCTCGTTGTTCCACGCTCGTCATTGTCCTCTTGGCCCCCTCCGCGAGTCGGCGCAATTTGCGGATCGCGAATCATCGTTGCGCTTATTTGCTTCTGCTCAAGATAGCGCGTTTAGGGTCGGATGAGGCAATGCCCGTCGCAATCCTTGTGCTGCGCCGCGAGAGGCGTCACGCCGAGCCTGTGGACATCGGCGCGAGGCCAAAGAGCAGCGTCACGCCGAGCGCCAGAACCAGAATTGCGGCGATGAACTCGCCGCCGCGCGCGATGATGATCGCTCGGCGCGAATCCTTCGCCCCGAGCCGCACCGCGACGCTCTTGGCATAGACCGCCGTCGCAGCGAGCGCGCCCGTCGTTATCGCGGTGCCGGCCGACATGGCGATGACCGCGCCGGCGCCGGCGGCGAAAAGGCCCTGTGAAAGAGTGAACGCCAGGACCAGAATCGCTCCCGAGCAGGGGCGCAGGCCGGCGGCGACGACGGTCGCCGCTGCGTCGGCGAGGCGAAACTTGGGCCCTGTCAAATTCGAGGGGTCCGGCGCATGTCGGCAGTTCTCGTCATGCACATGAGTCGGATCGTCAATCGCCTCGCAAACGAAGCCGCGCGTCGTCGAGGCGATCGCCGGTGCGTTGAAGGCGGCCGACAGCGCGCGACCCTTGACCCACGCGAGACGCGCGCCGACCGCGATCACCGCCAAATAGCTTGCAATCTCGATCAGGCGCGTCGCCTGGCTCATCTCATTGGCGGTCGCACGGAAAATCGCCGCGGCCGCGCCGACGATGGCGATCGCGACCAGCCCCTGCAGCAGCGCGGCGAGCGTCGCGAGCAGCAGCCCGCGCTTCAGCGCCGTTTCATTGGCCAGCATGTAAGACGCAAGCACCGCCTTGCCGTGGCCGGGACCGGCGGCGTGAAAAACGCCATAGGCGAAGCTCGCGGCAGCGAGCGCAAAAAAAGCGGAAGGATCGGTCTTGAGAGCGCGCACGGCGGCCTGCAGCTCAGCCTGGAACTTGCTTTGCCAAGCCAGAAGGAGCCCTGCAAAGCCCGTCGCCGCCCCGACGGATTCCTGCGCGCCGACGGCGAAAGGATGGCGAGGCGCGCACCACGCCGACGCGACCGCAAACGCGATGACCGTCGCGGCGGTTACGCCGAGCCAGATGACCCTTGACCCAATCCTCACGGACAAGCCACGATCGCGCGAGTCGCCAGTTTTACGCCGAAATCGGCGCCCGGCGACATGTTCTGGAAAAACGCCTCGCTCAGTTTCTGATTGTCGGTCGCCACGAGCGGCGCAGGCTCGACGAGACTGAGCGAACATCCCGCCGGCGCGCCCGCAAGAGTGACGGCGTTTTGCTTCTCGAGTCCGAAGGACACGAAATATGTCGGGTCGTAGACCTGAAAGGAGAATGGCTTTTTCGCTGCTACAGGCGTCTCCAGCGGCAGGAAAAAGCGCATGGTGACGATCTTCTTGTCGTTGGCGTCAAGCGTCACGTTTTCTGGTTGCTTGAACGCGAGCTTGGCGCCGTTCTGTTTTGCGAAGGTGAAAAAGTCGAATTCGGCCAGCGACTCGACATTCGTCTTGCCGATCGGCGCAAGTTCTTCGCGGGTCGGCGGCTTTCCGTCCTTGCCGAGTCCCTGCACGGCATAAGCCGAGTACATTTCGTCAAATTCCCAGGCGTGTCGAACGCCTGCGATCTTTCCGTCCGGCGCGAACACCACTTCGCTTCGCACTACCACCCATACGTGCGGGTGCGCGGACGCCGTCCCAATTCCCATCACTGTCGCGAAAAGGATAAGAATCGAGTTGATTTTCAGCTTCATGCGAGTCTCGCGCTTAGTCGGCGAAGGCGGCGAAAACGCGGCGCAGGGTCCCCTTCCCAGCCTGTGCACGCCAGGAGATCCGTCCTTGAAAAGGCGCTTTTCTGTGGCATAAGGTGGCCGGAGCAGAGTCGGCGCCGGGGCGCTGTGCGGCGGGAGGCCGCGACGGCTGGGTCATTAAACCGGATTCGTTCACGGGTTGATCCTTGTCTTTTAGCGTATGAGCGCAAAAGTCCAGAGCGCGCTTCGCAAAATTCGCGCAGGAGAGCAGTAGATGGCGGAAATTGCCGCCGGCGACTCAAAAACCGGCTCCGCCTTCGCTGAGGCGTCGCTCTCAGACCGCTTTGATCTTCACAAATCGCGCGTGCTGATTACCGGCACCCAGGCGATCGTGCGTCTGCTGCTCATGCAGAAGGAGGCGGATCGCCGCGCCGGTCTGAATACCGCGGGTTTCGTTACCGGCTACCGCGGTTCGCCGCTGGGCGGCGTCGATGCGCAAATGCACAAGTCCAAGGCGCTGTTCGACGCCAATGATATTTTATACATGCCGGGACTCAACGAGGATCTCGCGGCGACCGCCATCTGGGGCGCGCAGCAGGCTGAGATGCGCGGCGAAGGCAAATATGACGGCGTCTTCTCGCTCTGGTACGGCAAAGGTCCCGGCGTGGACCGGAGCGGCGACGCATTCAGACATGTCAATCTCGCCGGCACGTCGCGCTTTGGCGGCGCGCTGGCGCTCATGGGCGACGATCACACCGCCGAATCGTCCACCACCGCGCACCAGTCGGACTATCATTTCGTCGACGTGATGATACCGATCCTGTCGCCGGCCGGCGTGCAGGAAATCCTCGACTACGGGCTTTACGGTTTCGCTCTGTCGCGCTTCGCGGGCGTCTGGGTCGGCTTGAAGCTCCTCAAGGATACGGTCGAGTCGACGGCCTCGATCGACGGTTCGCTCGATCGCATGCGTCCAATCGCGCCCACTGATTTCGTCATGCCGCCCGGTGGCCTCAACATCCGCCCCGGCGATCCGGTTCTCGCCCAGGAAGAGCGGCTGCAGGAGAGCAAGCGCGACGCGATGCTCGCCTTCATTCGCGCCAATCGGTTGAATCGGATCATCACGTCCGGCGGCCGCAATCCGAAAATCGGCGTCATCACCGTCGGCAAGTCCTATCTCGACGTGCGTCAGGCGATGGACGATCTCGGCCTTGACGAAGTCAAGGCCAACGATCTCGGTCTGCGGCTCTATAAGATCGCGGCGCCTTGGCCCATTGAGCCGCAAGGTCTGCGAGACTTCGCGCGCGGCCTCGACCTCATCATCGTCGTCGAAGAGAAGCGCTCGCTGATCGAAGTGCAGTTGCGCGAAGAACTATACGCCGCGCCGCACCAGCCGCTTTGCATCGGCAAGAAGGATGAGCGCGGCGAATGGCTGTTTCCCGTCAAAGGCGCGCTCGACGCCAATGACATCGCCATCGCCATCGGCCGTCGCCTTTTGAAATATCATTCGCTTGAGGATCTCGAGGCGCGCGTGCGCCGGCTCGAGAGGTTGCAGGATCGCCGCCGCACGATGACCGAGGTCACCGTTCGCGTGCCGCATTTCTGCGCAGGCTGTCCGCATTCGACGTCGACCCATGTGCCCGAAGGCGCGCGCGCCTATACGGGCATCGGCTGCCATTACATGGCGCAATGGATGGACCGCTCGACCGAGGGCTACACCCATATGGGCGGCGAAGGCGCGAATTGGATCGGCGAAGCGCCGTTCTCGACGCGCCAGCATATGTTCCAAAATCTCGGCGACGGCACCTATAATCATTCCGGGTCGCTCGCCATCCGCTTCGCCGTCGCGACCAACACCAACATCACCTTCAAAATTCTCTTCAACGGCGTCGTCGCCATGACGGGCGGCCAAAAACACGAAGGCGAGCTGACGGTCGAAACCGTCGCGCGCCAAGTCGCGGCCGAAGGCGTGAAGAAGATCGCGCTCGTCACCGACGAGCCCGGCAGATACGCGCCGACGATCGGTTGGCCGCCGGGGCTGACGATTCATCATCGCAATGTCTTGAACGAGGTGCAGCGGGAACTGGCGGAGACGCAGGGCGTCACGGTGCTGATCTACGATCAGACCTGCGCCACGGAAAAGCGTCGCTTGCGCAAGCGCGGACTGATGCCCGATCCTGACTCGCGCGTCATTATCAACGAGCTCGTGTGCGAAGGCTGTGGCGACTGCGGCACGGCGTCGAACTGCGTCGCGGTGCAGCCTGTCGAAACCGAGTTCGGCCGCAAGCGGCGGATCGATCAGTCCGCCTGCAACAAGGATTTTTCCTGCCTCGAAGGCTTCTGCCCAAGCTTCGTCACCGTTCATGGCGGGCGCATGAAAAAGGCGCCGTTGCCCTCTAAGGAAGACGCCAACGGTCAACCCGAGCTGCCTGAGCCCCGCATCGCCGAGATCGGCGCCTTGCCCTATGGCGTCCTTATTGCGGGATTGGGCGGCACCGGCGTCGTCACTGTTTCAGCCATTCTCGGCATGGCCGCGCATCTCGAGGGCAAAGGCGTCGGCGTCATCGACATGGCCGGCCTCGCACAGAAGGGCGGTGCGGTCTATTAAAAAGATCGGCCGGACACCGACGGACGTGCACGCCATCCGCATCGCCGCGGGCGAAGCCGATCTGATGCTGGGCTGCGACCTCGTCGTCGCCGGCGCCAAGCAGGTGCTCGCCGCCGTCGAGCAGGGCAAGACGGCGGTGCTCGTCAATTGCGCCCAGGTGTTTCCGGGCGACATCGAACGCAATCCCGACTTCGTCCTGCCGTCGGAGGAAATCAAGCAGGCGATCCGCCGCGCCGGCGGCCCGGAGTCGACCTTCATCGATACGACGGCGCTCGCCCAAGCATTGCTCGGCGACTCGATCGCCGCGAATATTTTCATTCTCGGCTACGCCTGGCAGAAGGGCTATTTGCCGCTGTCGGACGCCGCGATTCTGCGCGCGATCGAGTTGAACGGCGAATCCGTGCCGATGAATCATTCGGCCTTTCTTTGGGGCCGGCGCGCCGCGCATGATCTCAATAGCGTGCTCGCCGTCGTCGAGTCGCTGCGCCAGCCCAATCGCAATCGCGAGCGATCGAAGACTCTCGAAGAGATCATCGAACGTCGCGCGGCTTTTCTCGTTGACTATCAGGATAAAGCCTACGCCGCCCGCTATCGCGCCCGCGTCGAGAAGATCGCCAAACTCGAATCCCAGCGCGCGCCGGGTGCGCGCGACCTGACCGAAGCGGTCGCCCGCTATCTCTTCAAGCTGATGGCGGCGAAGGATTATTACGAAGTCGCACGACTTTACACCGATGGCGCCTTCCGGCGCCAGCTCGCGGAGACCTTCGAGGGCGATCTGCGGCTCGAACTGCATCTCGCGCCGCCCATTCCCTTCCTCCAGCGCAAGACGGATTTCGGCGGCTCGCGCAAATTCACCTTCGGGCCCTGGATGTTCAAGGTGCTGCGCGTGCTCGCGAAGATGAAAAGCTTGCGCAACACTTGGTTCGATGTCGTTCGCTTCGACCACGACCGCGCCGTCGAGCGAAAGCTGCTCGCGGACTATGAAGCGATGCTCGACGAGATTTCCGATTCGCTCACCAGGGAAAACCATGCAGGCGCCGTCGCTCTTGCGCGACTGCCCGAACACATTCGCGGCTTTGGCCACGTCAAGGCCCGCCATATCGCCGCCGTTGACGCTGAGCGCGAGCGGCTGATCGCCGAGTACCGCCATCCGTCCGCGGTGAAACTCGCCGCCGAGTGAGTCGTTCAAGAGTTGCGTGTCGTCATGGAGCCGTCGTCATTGCGAGGAGGCGAAGCCGACGAAGCCATCCAGAGTTCGGGCCGCGATTCTGGATTTCTTCGCTCCGCTCGCAATGACGCCGCCACTTTCCGCCGGGCGCTCGTGCTCGGCGGCTCGACCGAAGCGCGCATTCTCGCGACGCGCATCGCCGCCGATCCGCATCTCGAAGGCGTCATTTCCCTCGCCGGGCGCACCAGCGCGCCGCTCGCGCATGATTTGCCGACTCGCACAGGCGGCTTCGGCGGCGTTGAAGGTTTGACGCGCTATCTCGTCGACGAGCGCATCTCCCATGTCGTCGACGCGACGCATCCTTTCGCGGCGCGCATTTCCGCGAATGCGCGCGCCGCCTGCGCCGCCGTCGGCGTGCCGCTGCTGGTTCTGACGCGCCCGCCATGGCTCCCGGCGCGGGGCGATCGCTGGATCGAAGTCTCTGACAACTTGGCGGCTGCGGGCGCGCTCGGCGACAATCCACGCCGTGTCTTTCTTGCGATTGGCCGTCAGGGCGTCGCTGATTTTCGTATCGCGCCGCAGCATGACTATGTGTTGCGTGTTATCGAACCGCCGAACGCAGACGACCTGCCGCCCTGCTGCGAAGTAATCTTTGGCCGTGGTCCCTTCGCCCTCGAAGATGAGATCGCGCTGATGCGCGACAAGCGCATCGAGATCATCGTCACCAAGAACAGCGGCGGCGCGCTCGCCTACGCCAAGATCGAGGCGGCGCGGACGCTCGGGCTCGATGTGGTCATGATTGCGCGCCCGGCGAGCGGCGACGCCCCGACGACGCATGAGATCGACGCGGCGATGGCCTTCCTCGCGTCATGAGCCGCACGCTGATGATCCAGGGCACGGGCTCCGACGTCGGCAAATCGCTCCTTGTCGCCGGACTCGCGCGCGCATTCGCCAACCGCGGCGTCAGGGTCGCGCCCTTCAAGCCCCAGAACATGTCGAATAACGCCGCGGTGACCGTCGACGGTGGCGAGATCGGCCGCGCCCAGGCCTTGCAGGCGTGGGCTGCGCGGCTTACGCCTCGCATCGACATGAATCCCGTGCTGCTCAAGCCGCAAGGCGCCTCCGGAGCCCAGATCATCGTGCAGGGTCGCGTCGTCGGCCAGGCCAAGGCGCGTGACTATCAGGATCTGAAACCGCGCCTGATGCAGCCTGTGCTCGAAAGCTATGCGCGGCTGAAGGCGGAAGCGGACATCGTCCTCGTCGAAGGCGCCGGCAGCGCCGCCGAAGTCAATTTGCGCAGAAACGACATCGCCAATATGGGCTTTGCCCGCGCAATCGACGCGCCGGTGGCGCTCGTCGGCGATATCGACCGCGGCGGCGTCATCGCGCAGCTTATCGGCTGCAAGGCCGCGCTCGATGATGACGACGCCGCGATGATCGAGGGCTTCATCGTCAACAAGTTTCGCGGCGACGCCGCGCTGTTCGACGATGGGTTGCGCTTCGTCGAAGAGTGGACGGGATGGGGGCGATCGCTCGGGCTCGTGCCGTTTTTCGACGCCGCTTCGCGGCTTCCGGCCGAGGACGCCTTCGGGTTGCGCAAACAAAGCCATGATCGCGGCGATGGGGTAGTGGTCGCCGTTCCGCTATTGCCGCATATCGCCAATTTCGACGATCTCGATCCGCTGAAGGCCGAGCCCGGCGTGCGCGTGATCTTTCTCAAAGACGGCGAGCCGCTGCCGCCGGAGACGCAATTGGTGGTGCTGCCGGGATCGAAGGCGACGATCGCCGATCTTGCGGCGCTGCGCGGCAATGGTTGGGATATCGACATTCTCGCGCATGTGCGTCGCGGCGGCCGGGTCTTTGGCGTCTGCGGCGGCTATCAGATGCTCGGTCGCGTCATTCGCGATCCGCTCGGCGTCGAGGGGGCCGCCGGCGTCGCACCGGGATTGGCTCTCCTCGACATTGAGACCGAGTTGACCGGCGAAAAGACGCTTACGCCGGTCAGCGGCCATGCGCCGATTTTCGACGCGCCTTTTTGCGGCTATGAGATGCATGTCGGCGAGACCTGCGGCCGCGATTGCGAGCGGCCGGCGTTGCAGCTTGCGGATGGGCGCATCGATGGCGCGATCTCGCGCGACGGTCTTGTCGCCGGCGTCTATGCCCATGGAATCTTCGCCGATGATTCCCTGCGCGCATCGCTGTTGCGCGTGCTGGGCGCCCCGCCGTCGCCGCTGCGTTATGAGGAGACGATCGAAGAAACGCTCGATTCGCTTGCCGCGCATTGTGCGCGTCATATCGATCTCGATGCGCTGTGGGACATGGCGCGATGACGGCCCATTCTACAATCGGCGCGGCGCCGACCGTCGCGCATGGCGGAAGACTCGACGCGGCGCGCCGACTTTATCCCGACGCGCCGCAGCCGTGGATCGATCTGTCGACGGGAGTCAATCCGCGCGCCTATCCGTTGCCCCTGCTTGCTGACGAGGTTTTTGCGCGGCTTCCCGACGATGACGCTTTCGCTGCGCTCGAGAGCGCCGCGCGCCGCGACTATGGCGTTGCGGCGGGCGCCGACATCGTCGCGGGCGGCGGGGCGCAAGCTTTCATTCAGTTGCTGCCGCGCGTCTTTCCGGCGAAACGAGTCGCGGTTCTCGGGCTCACCTATGCGGAGCATGCCGCCTGCTGGGCCGCTTCGGGCGCGCAGGTCGATATTGCGGAAACTTTGGATGTGCTTGCGGACGCCGATGTCGCCGTGATCGTCAATCCCAATAATCCGGACGGACGCTTCATCGAACCCGAGCAGATTTTGTCCACGGCGAGATTGATGGCCCGCCGCGACGGTCTGCTGATCGTCGATGAATCCTTTATGGACTTCACGCCGGAAAAGAGCGTGGCGCGTTTCGCCAATGACAACGCCCTTATCGTGCTGCGGTCCTTCGGAAAGGCCTATGGCCTGCCCGGCGTGCGGCTTGGTTTTGCGCTCTCTTCGCGTTCACGCGCGGCGAAGCTTCGCGCCGCGCTGGGGCCATGGGCCGTATCGGGACCGGCGCTCGTGATCGGCGCCTGCGCGCTCGCGGACGAGGCTTGGCGCGCCGGCGCCGCGCAAGACTGCGCGCGAGACGCAGCGCGCCTCGACGCGCTTCTGACGCAGGCAAGCTTTCAGCTTATTGGCGGAACGACGCTTTATCGACTGGCGGCGCATCCGCGCGCCGCTTGCTGGTTCGCGCATCTCGCGTCGCGCGGGGTGTTGACGCGCGCCTTCGCCGAAAAACCCGACTGGTTGCGGTTTGGCCTGCCGGGAAATGACGCCGCTTGGTCGCGGCTCGCCGAGGCGCTGGGGAAATTCGATGGCGGCTGACGCGTCGAAGAGTCCGGAGGAGGAGGCGCTGGCGTGGTGCCAGCCGAGGCTTTCAGCGAGGCCGAGCGGGCGGCCATCTACCGCGTCATCCACGCGCGCCGCGACGTTCGGGATGAATTCCTGCCCGAAGAGGTGCCGCGCGAGGTCCTGCTGCGAATACTCGACGCCGCGCACCATGCGCCGTCAGTCGGCTTCATGCAGCCATGGAACTTCATTGTTATCAAAGATATCGAGAAGCGGCGCGCCGCCCACGACGCCTTTCGACGCGCCTGCGAGGCCGAAGAACAGACATTGGAGCCGGAGCGACGTTCGCTCTACCGAAGCCTCAAGCTGCAAGGAATTCTGAAGGCGCCGCTCAATATTTGCGTCACCTGCGATCGCAGCCGCTTTGGCGCGACAGGGCTCGGGCGCACCCAGCAGCCTGACACGGATATTCTGAGCACCGCCTGCGCCGTGCAAAATTTATGGCTTGCGGCGCGCGCCGAAGGCGTCGGCGTCGGGTGGGTGAGCATCGTCAAGGAAGTCGACCTGCGACGTATTTTAAATATTCCCAACGAGATAGCGATCATCGCCTATCTCTGTGTCGGCTATGTCGCGAAGGCCTACACGTCGCCGGAACTCGAGGTCAAACGCTGGGCGTCGCGCCTTCCTTTGGAGAATCTGATTTTTGAGGACTGCTGGGGAGAACTGGCCGCTCCACAAACCCGCCTTAAATAGGTGAAAGGCTGAGCCCAGCTTTCCTGTGGACTACTGCAATCAACCTGTTAGCGAAGCTGGTTTTTTCAGCGTAACGCGTGGAAGGTTGGAGCATCACGAACCGCCGGATAGTCGAAGCTCCAATTCGGGGGCGTCGGAGATGCGAACATGGCGCCGGTAAATTTGGAACAGCTGCTCGAAAAAGCCTTTCCCCTCGCCAACAACACCATCTTGACCGTCACGGAAGTGCCAGACTGCGAAGAGCAGCTCTTGAAATTGTTCGAACGCGCCATGTTGCGCGGCTTCGACAGTCACGCACGGCTTACGCAAATTCAGTTGCCGATGGAGCGCTTTCCCGATCTCGATTCGAAATACTGGCATATTCCGATCGAGGATTGCGGGGCCGCTCAGGTGCTGCGCTTCTTCTTCGAGACGCCGCAAACATCAGCGCATTAGATCGCGCTGCATTTGGGCGCAATCGTTCAAATGCAGATGATTTGATCTAATCTAAAGCTCAGAGCGTGCTTGCGCGAAAAGCCGGCGTCGACGTTTTCGCGGGCCGCGCCTTAATCTCAAGCGCCATGAGCCTTAAGCGGCGAGATGCGCTCCTGCGCCGGCGCCGCCGGCTTTTTGCGGCGAAGCTTGCTCATCAATAGATAGATTACCGGCGTCGTGTAGAGCGTCAGCGCCTGGCTGAGCAGCAATCCGCCGACGATGGTGATGCCGAGCGGCCGCCGAAGTTCGGCGCCGATCCCGCTCGCGAAGGCCAGCGGCAGCGCGCCGAAAATCGCCGCAAGCGTCGTCATCAGAATGGGGCGGAATCGTTCGCGCGCCGCTTCGAGCGCGGCGTCACGCACGGACATGCCGCCTTCTCTCTCGGCCTGCAAGGCGAAGTCGACCAGCATGATGCCGTTCTTCTTGACGATGCCGATCAGCAGCAAAATGCCGATAAAGGCGATAATGGTGAATTCGACGCCGAACAGTTCGAGCGACAGCAGCGCGCCGAGACCGGCGGAAGGCAGCGTTGAGATGATCGTGATCGGATGGATGAGGCTTTCGTAAAGAATGCCGAGAATGATGTAGACCGAGAGCAGCGCGGCGAGGATCAGCCCCGCCATCCCGGCCGCGACCTTGCGGAAATCCGCAACGTCGCCGGCAAATTCCGCGCGAAGGCCGCCCGGCGGATTGAGTTCCGCGATCGCCTTTTCGATCGCCGCGACGGTCGCGTCGAGACTGTAGCCTGGCGCGACATTGTAGGAGATGGTCGTCGCTGGCACGACGCCCTGATGATTGACGACGAGAGGCATCGAGCTGCGCTCGATATGCGCGAGCGCGGTCAACGGAATCTGTTCGCCGGTCGTTGACGTTACGTAGATTCCGGCAAGGTCGCGAATGTCTCGTTGCCGTTCGGGCGGCGTTTCGTAGATCACGCGATATTGATTGCGCTGAGTATAGATGATCGCGTCCTGCCGCTGCCCGAACGCGCTATTCAGCGCCGCGTCGATAGCGGCGATCTGCACATTCATGCGGGAGGCGGCGTTGCGATCGATGACGACCTTCGCGCGAAGGCCGCCCCGTTCCTGATCGGAGGTCACGTCGACGAGTTCCGGCGCCTGCTTCAGGCGCGCCAAAACTTTGTCGCGCCACGCTTCGAGGATTTCTATCGACGGGCTCGACAGCGTGAACTGATATTGCGCCTTGCTCAGCCGCCCGCCCGATCGCAAGTCCTGGGAGGGCACCATATAGACGGCCAGGCCGGGAATTTTCGCGAACTGGCCGCGCAGGCGCGCGATCACCTCCTTGCTTGACGCCCGCCGCTCGGCCGCCGGCTTCAAAGCGACGAACAGCCGGCCCTGATTCATGGAGGCGGTCAAGTTTGTGGCGCCGATGAACGAGCCGACATGGACCACATCCGGATCGGCGAGCAGCGTTTCAGACGCAAGCCTTTGCAGCCTTACCATCTCGGTGAAAGATACGTCGCCCGACGCCTCGGTCGTTCCGTTGATCAGGCCGATGTCGTCTTGGGGCAGGGTGCCCTTGGGGATCGTCTCGTAGAGACGCACGGTCCAAGCGATCGAGACGACCACGACAATAAGCGTGGCCCACGGATGATCGATCACCGGCCGCAAACTGCGCGCATAGAAATCGACGACCTTGTCGAGGCCGCCTTCGACGATCCGATCGAAGCGCGATGGCGGCCTCTCCCGCGGCGCGGGCAAGCGCGCGCAGATCATCGGCGTCACCGTTAGGGAGATGACCGTTGAAATCGCAATAGCGAACGTCAGCGTCCAGGCGAATTCCTGCAGCAGACGCCCCATTATGCCTTCCATGAAGAGGAGCGGAATGAATACGGCGATGAGCGACAGGCTGATTGAAAGGACGGTGAAGCCGATCTGCCTCGCGCCCACGAGGGCGGCTTCCAGGCGATTGAGACCGCGCTCGACATTACTTTGGATATTTTCGATCATGACGATCGCGTCGTCGACGACGAAGCCAACCGAGACCGTCAACGCCATCAGCGACAGATTGTCGAGCGAGAAACCTGCGGCCCACATCGCCGCGCAGGTGCCGACCAGGGAGAGCGGGACGGTGACGCCGGCCGCTATGACCGGCGTCGCACGGCGCAGAAACACATAAACGACGACCATCACGAGCACGATGGAGATCGCCAGCGTGCGCTGAATGTCATGAATGCTGGCGCGAATCGTCTGCGTGCGGTCGGCGAGCACATCAATCTTGATGCCGCTTGGGATCCATTCCTTTAGCCGCGGCAGCAACGCCTTAATCTGATCGACCGTTTCGATCACATTGGCGTTAGGCTGTTTGGCGACAATAAGGAGCACGGCGGGCTTGCCGTTGAACCACCCAGCGGCGTTGCGGTTTTTTACGCCAAGCTCGACCTTGGCGACGTCGCCGAGCTTGACCACCGCGCCGTTGCGCGACGCGATGACGATATTGCGATAATCGTCGGGCGTCGAAAGCTGATCGGTCGTGGCGAGGGTGATTTCCCTGGCGTCTCCGGCGAGCGCGCCAACGGCGGAATGGGCGTTGGCGGCGCTGAGCGCATTGGCGACGGCGTCAACGCCGAGACCTATGGCGGCGAGCCGCGCGCTGTCGACCTGGACGCGAATCGCCGGCTGCTCGGCGCCGGCGAGGCGCGCCTCGGCGACGCCAGGAACCTGCGAAACGCGCTGAGCGATGACCGAGTCGGCGGCGTCGTAAATGGCGCTCGTCGGCAAGGTGTCGGAGGTCATCGCCAGCACGATCACCGGCATGCCCGACTGGCTCGCCTTGCGATAGTGCGGCATCGTCGGCAGATCGGCCGGCAGGTCGGTGAGCGCGGCGTTGAGCGCCGCCTGCACGTCGCGCGCGGCGGCGTCGATGTCCCGCGTGATATCGAACTGGGCGATGATCTGCGTCGAACCGAGCGAATTCGCTGACGTCAATTCGTTCAGGCCGGAGATGGCCGACAGGCGACGTTCGAGCGGCGCCGCGACGGACGCCGCCATCGTCTGCGGATCAGCGCCGGGCCGCTGGGCGGAGATGCCGATGATCGGAAAATCGACCGACGGCAGGCTCGCGACGGGCAGGAAAAAATAAGCGACGGCGCCCACGAGAAACAGCGCGCCCGCAAGCAGCGTGGTCGCGACCGGCCGCTTGATGAAGGGCGCGGAGACGTTCACTCAGCGGCCTCGCGCGTTTCCGACTTTGGTAGCTCGACGACCCTTCCTTCCCCGGCGATCTGCGGCTCGGGTTGCGGCGACAGCCGAACGCGCAGGCGCTCGACGGCGAGATAGATGACGGGCGTCGTATAGAGCGTCAGCGCTTGCGAGAGGAGCAGGCCGCCGATGATCGCAACGCCAAGGGGAATGCGCAGTTCGCTGCCCGGCCCATGCGACAGCGCGAGCGGCAAAGCGCCAAAAAGCGCCGCAAGCGTCGTCATCATGATGGGGCGAAAGCGCAGATGGCAGGCCCGCACGATCGCGTCACGCGCCGAAAGGCCCTCGTCGCGCTCGGCGTCCAAGGCGAAGTCGATCATCATGATCGCGTTCTTCTTGACGATGCCCATCAGGAGAACGACGCCGATCAACGCGACGATTGACATTTCGATGCGGAAAATAAGCAGCGCGAGCAGCGCGCCGACGCCCGCCGACGGCAGAGTCGTCAGGACAGTGAAGGGGTGGGCGAAGCTCTCATAGAGGACGCCCAGAACGATATAGATCGACACGATCGCTGCGAGAATGAGCCAGGGTTCACTCGCCAACGACTTGTTGAATTCGGCGGCGTCTGCGCTGAAGACGCCGACGATCGACGAGGGCATGCCGATGGCGGCTTCCGCGTCTGCGACGATTTTTACCGCATCGCCGAGCGAGTAACCGTCGGCAAGTTTTCGGCAAGATCGAAACTGATTGTCGAGGCGGGAAACTGATCCTGATGCGCAACAGAAAGCGGCGCGGAGAGATTTTCCAGGCGGACGAAAGTCGCGAGCGGCGTCTGCGGCCCGCCGCCAAGCGGCGCGACATAAAGTTTCTCCAAAGCCGATGGATCGCGCAGATATTGCGGCGCGGCTTCGAGAATGACGCGATACTGATTGGACTGCGTGTAAATCGTCGAAATCTGCCGCTGTCCAAAAGCGTCGTTCAGCACGTCGTCGATATTTTGCGCGGTAATGCCGAGCCGCCCCATCTTCTCGCGGTCGATTCGCATGAGCGTGCGCAGACCGCCGTCCTGCGTTTCGGCCGCGACGTTGCGCAAGCCCGGCGTCATGCGCAGACGGCCCCGAGCAATCGGTTGGACCAGGTCAGCAGTTCGCCGCCGTCCGCGGAGGTGAGCGTATATTGATATTGCGACCGGCTCGGCCGCGTCGTGATCTGGATATCCTGAACCGGCTGAACGTAAAGCGTCGCTCCCGGGGTTTTTTCGCCGGCCGCCTTCAGACGGTCGGCAATCCTCTCGGCGTTCTCCCGGCGTTCGTCGTGCGGGCGCAGCATCACGGTGAGCCGCGCGACATTGGTGGTCGCATTAAGCGGTCCGACGCCCAGAACCGACGTCACGCCCCTCACGTCCGGGTCGCGGCGAAACTCGTCGGCGATCTTCGCCTGTAGCGCTGTCATGCTGTCGAAGGACGCGTCCGGCGAAGCTTCCAGCACAGCCGACAGCACGCCGGTGTCCTGCCGCGGCAGGAAGCCTTTCGGAATGACGATGTAGAGCACGACGGTGAGCGCGAGCGTCGCGACGGTGAGCGCGAGCATGAATGTCTCGCGCTTGAGCGCCCAGTCGAGCGATGCGTGATAAGCGCGATCAAGCGCCTGCGACATTTCCTCCCATCGGGATTGTCCGGGCGGCGGCGCAAACCGCAGCAGCGCCGCGCACAGCATCGGCGTCAGCGTGAGCGAGATCACCGCCGAGACGACCACGGCCATCGTCAGCGTCAGCGCGAATTCGCGGAACATTCGGCCGACGATGCCGGTCATGAACAGCAGCGGTATGAACACCGCGATGAGCGAGACGGTGAGAGATACGACCGTGAAGCCGATTTGGCGGGCGCCGTCGAGCGCAGCCTGACGCGGCGCCTTGCCCTCTTCGATATTGCGCACGATGTTTTCGATCATCACGATCGCATCGTCGACGATGAAGCCCGTGCCGATGGTCAGCGCCATCAACGACAGATTGTCGAGCGAGAATCCAGCCGCCCACATGGTTGCGAATGTGGCGACGATCGAGAGCGGCAGGCTGACGCCGGCGATGATCGTCGCGCGCCAGCTGCGCAGAAACATCAGCACCACCAGCACGACGAGGACCGCGGCGATGACAAGAGTCAGCTGCACCTCGAAAATCGAGGCGCGGATCGTTACCGTGCGGTCATTGACGATCTCCAGCGACATGCCGGCGGGAAGCGCCCGCTGAATCTGCGGCAGCTCGCTCTTAACCAGCGCGACGGTGTTGATGATGTTGGCCCCGGGCTGGCGCAAGACGTCGAGCACCACCGTCTGTTCGCCGTTGTACCACCCGCCGACGCGCGCATTCTCCAGTCCGTCCCCGCCACGGCGCGAAGCATCACCGGCGCGCCGTTGCGCCAAGCGACGATGATGTCGTTGTATTGGCGCGCGTGTATGATCTGGTCGTTGGCGTCCAGCGTGTACGACTGGCGCCTGCCGTCAAGCGAGCCCTTGGCGCCGGCGATGTTGGCTGACGCTATGGCGAGGCGCAAATCCTCCATGCCGATGCGATTGGCCGCCAGCCGGGCGAGATCCGCCTGAATGCGCACGGCAGGCCGGACGCCGCCCTGCACCGACACGCGGCCAACTCCGGAGACCTGCGAGAGCTGCGGCGCGATCAGCGTATCGGCGCGATCGCTCAAATCGCGCAGGGTGGCGGTCTTCGAGCGCAGCGTCAGCGTCAGGATCGGCGTGTCGGCGGGGTTAACCTTGGCGTAGACCGGCGGGTAAGGAAGATTGCGCGGCAGCGTCGAGGCGGCGGCGTTGATCGCGGCCTGAACGTCCTGCGCCGCCGCATCGATGTCGCGGTCGAGAGCGAATTGCAGCGTGATCTGCGACAGCCCGAAAGAACTTTGCGACGACATGCTGGTCAGCGACGGGATCTGGCCGAACTGTCGTTCGAGCGACGCCGTCACCAGCGAAGCGATTGTATCGGGATTGGCGCCGGGAAGCTGCGTCGTCACCTGAATGGTCGGAAAATCGACCTGTGGAAGCGGCGAGACCGGAAGTCGCATATACCCCATCACGCCGAACAGCAACATGGCGAACGCCAAGAGCGACGTCGCCACCGGTCGCCGGATGAAGGGCCCAGATACGTTCATCTTTGCGTTCGATTGCCTCGCCCGGCGTCGCCGCTTCGCGCGCCGCGTTTGCCGCGTCCTTCTTCGCCGCCAGAACTGACATTGTCTGAGCCTGCGCCAGAAGACGCATTCATGACTTGAGTTCTTGCGCCGTCCGACAGCCGAGAGAAGCCGCTTGTGATGACGACCTCGCCGGGCTGAAGCCCCGAAGTGATGACGGCGATCTTCTCATCCTGTCGGCCTGTCGTCACCTCGCGCATTGTCGCGATGTCGTTAGGGCCCTGCACGTAAACGAAAGCGCCGTTCGGGCCACGCTGCACCGCCGGACTCGGCACTACGACCACATTCTTCAACGTGTCGAGCGCCAGACGCACATTGACGAATTGGCCGGGCCAGAGCAACAGCGATTGATTTGCGAAGGTCGCCTTGAGGCGCACCGTCCCCGTCTGCTGGTCGATCTGATTGTCAATAACGGTCAGCTCTCCGGTTTCGATCGGCGTGGCGTTGTCCGGACCGAGCGCCGAAACCTTGGCCCTTCCCTGGGCCTGCGCCTTCTGCACCGCGGGCAACGCCTGCTGAGGCAGAGTGAACACGACGTAGATCGGCTTAAGCTGCGTGATGACGACGATGCCGGTCGCATCGGAGGCGCGCAAAATATTGCCGACGTCGACGAGGCGGATGCCGGCGCGCCCGTCGATCGGCGACCGGATCGTTGCGTAATCGAGCGTCGTTTTGGCGTTGTCGATCGCCGCCTTGTCGGCGCGCACCAGCGCCTCAAGCTGCGCGACGGTCGCCTTCTGAGTGGCGTGCTGCTGCTTTGAGGCAAAATTGCCGACGACGAGTCTTTCATAGCGCGCGAGATCGACGCGCGCGTTGGCGAGATTCGCCTCGTCCTGAGCCTTTTTGGCGACCGCCTGATCATATTGCGCCTGATAGAGCGCCGGATCGACTTCGGCCAAAATGTCGCCCTTGCGGACGTCCTGTCCTTCGGTAAAGGCGAGGCGCAGCAGCCGCCCGTCGACCTGGGTGCGGATCGTCACCGTGTTAAGCGCCTGCACCGTGCCCACAGCATCAATGGTCACGGGCACGTCTTCGAGACGCGTCTCGGCAGCCGTCACCGTAATGACACGCTCGCCCCGCTGGCCCCCGGAGCGCGCAGCGCCGCCTTGGTCCTTGCTGGGGAAACCAGGAAGCTTGCCCGCTTGATAGGCCCAGGCCAGGGCCGCGACGAGCGCGAGCGCGCCGACCGCCAGCAGCACTTTTCGGCTGACGCGGCTCATGGCCAAGGTCCCCTATCGGCTTCGTAAGCGGCGTTGGAACGGGCGATCTCGATCTCGCGGGTCGTCGGCCCCCAGCCGCCGCCGAGCGCCTGATAAAGGCTTGTCGCCGCCTGGAAATAGGAGAGCCGCGCGACCGCAAGCTCATCCTGGGTTTGGAAATAGCTCGTTTGCGTCTGCGCCAGCGTCACGATGTCGATTGTCCCTTCCCGCAGAGTCATCTCAATCTCCGCTGCTTCCAGCGCGCGACGAGCCGCAGATACGGCGACGCGCAGGAAACTGATCTGGCGGTCCGTCTCGCGTATTGCAATCAACGCGTTCTCAGTATCTGACAGCGCGGTTAGTATCTGCTTGCGGTAAAGCGCGGCCAGTTCCGAATAGCGGCCTTTCTGCTGATCATATTGGCCCTGCAGGCTCCATCCGTCGAACAGCGGCTGCGTCAGCGTGCCCGCGAGCTGCAAGCCGATGGCGTCTGGCCGCAAGAGCAACGTCGACAGCATCGCGCTCTGGAAGCCATAGAGACTGGTCAGGGTCAGCGACGGGAAAAAGGCCGCTCGCGCCTGAAGGACCGAAAACTCCTGAGAGGCGAGGCGCGCCTCCGCCTCGGCCACGTCCGGACGGCGCAAAAGCACCTCCGATGGCAGACCCGGAGCAATACGGGGAAACTTCAGGTCATTCAGCGAGCCGCCCTTGATCGTCATGCTTTCGGGCGTTTGCCCCAGAAGCACGGCAAGGTTGTTGCGCGTCTGGCGCAGGGTCTGTTCGAGCGGCGGAATGGAGGCCTGCTGCTGCGCAAGAATCGTTTGCTGCTGCGAGATGTCGAGCACGGTCGCCACTCCCACCTCAAGCCGCGCGTTGATGGCGTCCATCACCTGTTGCGCAATCGTGACGTTCTGGCGAGCGATGCGCAGGCGATCCTGGGCCGTGAGCACCTGGAAATAAGCGTTCAAAACCGCGGCGACGGTCGAGATTTCGACGACGTCGCGATCGAAGCGCGAGGCGTTGGCGAGTATGCGCGCGGCTCTCGAAGCGTCCTCGTTCTTGCCCCAGAAGTCCACTTCATAGCTTGCGGTAAGCCCAAGCTGGAAGAAGCCGAAATTGCGCGCGCGAGCTGTTGATGTTTTGCTGGTCGTGCCGGTGGTGGACGTCGCGGGGTTAAATCCGGAGCTCGCCGAGCCAACGTTGATCGTCGTGCCGGGAGTGCGGGTCGTGCGGGCGATGTTGGTCAGGGAGACCGACGGCCATTGCGCGGCGCTTGAAACGCGCGCCTGAGCGTCGGCCTCGGCGATGCGGGCGATCGCCGCCGCGATGTCCAGGTTGTCGTCGAGCGCGCGCTCGACCAGCTGAGTCAGCTCCCTCGAGCCGAATTTGACGGCGAAATCCCGTCCGCTCGAGATCGGCGGCGCCGGACGCGGCTTCGCCTCAACGAAACGCGCCGGCGGCGGAGCCGACAGGTCTGGCTTGTCCCACTCCAGATCACAGCCGGCGAGCGCCGCGGCAAGCATCACCGCCGCCAGCGCCGGGCGAGTGGAGGGAGACAGGGCGGGCGCGATCAAGTTAGCAGACGTCTCCGGAGCGACGGCGGGAACGGCCAGAGCGTCCACTTCCTTAAGCGCCAGTGGAGGCGTGGGGAAGGCCCGCGCCCTCGATCCTACGCCTCCACTTCGCTCGGCCAAAGCTGACGAGCGCCGGATCGCAAGCTTTCCCGAACTGCGGGGAGGAGGAGCGCGCCGGCCGTCGACGCGCGAAAAGCTGTGAATTCCAAGCTCGCGCGCGGCGGCGCGAGGGTCAAGTTACGTATCCGTAAGGCCCGACGCGGCGATGCGACAGATCTCGTCGTTATTCGGCGTTGGGGGGCGCGGCGGTCTTGGCCTTCGCCGGCTTCGCCGCCTTTGCCGCCGGCTTCGGCGTCTCCTTGGCCTCCGGTTCGTGCGGAGCGGGCTCCTTGGCGGCTGGCGCAGGCGCGGCCGTCTTTGCGGCAGGCTCCTGGGCGGCGGGCTTGGCTTCGGCCGCCGGCTTGGTCGGGCCGGAAACTTTGGTCCAAGTCTCGCTCTGGCACAGGAAGGCGACGAGGCAACCCGTCATCGTCAGCGAGGTCGGCGAATCGAGCGCAATTTTGCCGATATAGTTCTTGCCGCTTTCTGGGTCAGTGATATCGCCCTCCCAATGGTTGGGCGTCGTTTTGGCGGCGTTCTTCAAAACTTGCGGCGGCGGCGAGCCGTCGGGCATGGGCTCGATCCCCTTGGCGCAAAGCTTGCCGGAGCAGTCGTAGAATTCCAACTTGTCGTCCGGATGTCCTTCGCGCACCCAAACGCCGTAAATGGCGTCCACCGCATTCGCCGCCGTTGGGGCGCAGAGGGCTGTCGCCATGGCGACGCTTAGAAGTGCTTTTTTCATGAAGCGGGACCTCTGTTTGTTGCGATGAACGCGATTCGCTCAAGCTAGCGAACGCTGTAACGCCGACTCGGTCAAGCCGCGTCGGCCGCATCCTTTATCGGCTCGCGGGGCGGACCAAGAAACGCCGGCACGATAATGAACGCCGCGAGCAATGTGAAGAACAGCGAGATGGCAAGAAGTTGGCCCATGCTCGCCGTTCCCGGATGACTTGATAGAATCAAGCTGCCGAAGGCGGTGCCCGTGGTCAGCGAGCTGAAGAAAATCGCGCGGGTGAGGCTTGACGCCAGCATGTCGACGACTCCCTTCCGCCAGGCGATAACGTAATAAATATGAAAGGCGACGCCGACGCCGAACATCAGCGGCAGCGCGATGATGTTGGCGAAATTCAGCGACATGCCAAGCAAATCCGCGGCCTGAAGACTCATTATGCCTGCGAGCACCAGCGGGCCCAGCGTCAAGGCGACGTCGATTGGATTGCGCAGCGCGACCGCCAGGATGATGAAGATGGCGATGAAGGCGTAGAGTCCCGCCTCAAGAAAAGCGCGGGTAATGGTCTTTTGTGCTTCCGACACGATCACCGGCGGACCGCTTGCGTCAGGCACAATCGCTTGGACCGCTTCGGCGAATTTGGTCATGATGACGCGGTCGTTGCTGTCGCCTTTGGGCGTCGCCTCGACTCTCACGATGCCCGCGTCGGAAATCCAGTCGCGACGCAAATCCGCAGGCAGGGTGCCGATGGTGACCCGTTGCGCCTGCAGCGCCTGACGAATTTCGCCAAGCATCTTGTCGAAGCCGTCAAATACCGCTTGGCGCGCTTTGGCGCGTGTTTCCGGGCCTGCTTTTGCTAGAGCGTCGAGGTCGTCGGCGAAGCGCGCCACGGCCGGGATGGGTTTCTTTGCCGTCGCCTTGCGCAGAGCCTTGGCGGCGTTGGTCAACGCCTTGACCGTCTCGGCATCGTTTGGCGGCGATTTCATCTTCGGATACAGGGCGCCGCGCAATTGCGAAACCGCCATATCGACGAGGGCGAGCTTATCGTCCTGTTCCTTGGGGATCAGGGAATCAATCGAGTCGACGTGATCGACTTCAGGCAGCGCGGCGATCTTCTTTTCCAGTTCGCGCGCGGCTTCAAGCGACGGCGCCAGCACCTCGATCTTGTTCGGCGCGGTTTTTGGATCCGTGGAAAGATCGAGGAAGGTCGCGACCGATTCGACCCTTTGATCGCGCAGATTCATCGGATTGGAGTCGAAGGTCAGATGCATCAGGGCGGGCATGCCGGCGAGAACGACGATTGCCGTGGCGATGAGCACGAAAGCGCGGTGATGCGCGATCCAATGGTCGACGGCGGCGAGCGACGCTGTCGCAATCGGCACATGTTCAGCGCGCGGGCGCAACAATTTGATCGCCGCCGGCAGGAAGGTCAGAGTTGCGATATAGGCGACGATCATGCCGACGCCGGCGATGAGTCCGAGTTCGGATACGCCGCTGAATGATGTCGGCAGAAAGCAGAAGAAGCCGGCAAGCAGGGACACGGCGGCGAGGGTGAGCGAGCCTCCGATGCCCCGCGTCGCCGAGAGCAGCGCGCGCTCGAGATCGTCGTCATTGTGCCGCTCTTCACGATAGCGGGTCGCGAACTGAATGCCGAAGTCCACGCCCAGGCCGATGAACAGCGCGGCGAAGGCCACCGAGATGAGATTGAAGCGGCCGATCATCAGAATGCCGAGCCCCGAAGTCATGGCGAGACCGGCGAGCAGGGTGATGAGCACCGCAAGGATCAGCTTTGGCGAACGTAGCGCCGCGAAGAGAATGAGCGTCACCACCGCGAGCGTGCCGGTGGTGTTCAAGGCCATGTTTTCGGAAATGGTGGCGAATTCGTCGTCGGCGAGCGGGATCTGGCCTGTCAGGCGAAGCGTGATTCCGTGCTGTTCGTCGAGATGCAGGTCCGCCGCCATTTTGCGCACGAGCTTGATCGCGTCGCCTCCCGGTTGCAGGTCGGTATAGTCGACGATGGGCTTGGCGATGACGATCCGGCGCTTGTCCATTTCCGGCGCGGCGGGCGCGCTTCCGCCGGAGGCAAATAGCTTGCCCCAGTCGACGTCGGCTTGTTTTCCCGCCAGCGCCGCTTCAATCGCGGTCGAAAACGCCTCGACGCCGCCGATATACATTTTCAGGGCGCGTTCGCTCCCGGAAGCGGACTTGAAATTGCCGACGAGCACGTTCGACAGACCGCGCAGACTGGGATCCTCGGCAAGCGGCTGCAGAACGTCGCGCTGGCCGATCATGACGCCGACATTTTTTTCGATGTCGGAGACGGGAAGGAACAGCAGGCCGTTCTTGTGGAAATATTCGTGCTCGTCAGGACGCCATACCCGCGAGAAGAGCGGCTGACCCTGCAGGGCGTCGTTGAGGCGCTTCGCGGCGTCGTCAGCCTCTTCGCCCGTCTTGGCGTCGATCACGACGACGATCACATCGAGAAGATCAGGAAACGCCTTGTAAAGCGCCGATTCGTTCTTCCGCCAGGCGATGTCGGGGGAAAAGAGATTGGCGGTCTCGGTGTCGATCGCAAATCGTTCGACAGTGACGTAAACGCCGCCCGCCGTCAGACCGAGAGTGAGCAGAACCACTGTCCAAGGCCAGCGGAGGCAAAAGGCGACCAGCTTTTCGAGCATTCGGGGCATTCCGTTTTCCCGCCTTTTTGGCGACAAGACCTCTTAGGCGCGGGAACCGGCGCTCTTCGGTCGTGTCCCTCTATACAAGCGCGCACCTAGACCACCAAGGCGGCTTGCGCCGAAACCTTAACTGCGAGTCCATGCGTCAATATGACGCGCCGACGTCACAAATAGGCCAGCCACCAAAGATCGCGACGTTGGCGCTTCACCTCGGCAAACCAGCGGCAAAGCGGGTAAAGCGCCAAAACAATCAACATCCACGCCATGTAAGCCGCCACAAGTCCCGAACCGAAATCCGGGGGAGGGCCTCCGGCTTTCGCCCAGCCGGCGATCTCGGTCAGCGAATAGCCTTGTCCAACGACGAAGGCCAGCGCCGCGGCGACTCCAAGGTAAAGATGCAAGACGTAAAAGAAGAGCGGCGTGCGGCCGAAGACCGTCAATGCGGTCCCGATCCATCCTTTCGCTCGCTCGAGCGCCGGCAGCGCCAGCGCCGCGCCGCCAAGCGTGACGAGGAGATAGAGAAGCGATGGCGGATATTTCGTGACGTTGAGGAATGAGAGCAGGGTAAATGTCGCGTCGCGCTGAACGCTCCAGGGATGCGGATCGCCGTAGAGATTTGAGTATCGCAGCAGGACGAAGAGCATCAGCGCTCCGCCTCCTGCGATATACAGCGCGCGGTCGCGCGTCTTCGCTAGTTCGAGGAACAGCGGACCGATTCCAAAGCCGAGCGCAGCGACGCCGATCCAGGGAAGCGCTGGATAGATAACGCCGCCGGGCGTATCGAGCGGCAGCTTGCCCGGTTCATGCAGCAGACTCCACCACGGCCCCAAATCGCCGAGGTCGGCGGCATGAACGCCATCGAGGAGGTTGTGGCCGAGAATGATCGAGACGCCGACGAAAAGCACGGTTCGCTGCGATAGTCGCGAGAGCGCGGCGAGCGCCGCCAGGCCGCAGCCGATCGCCCAGAGCGTCCCGAGTTCGATGTGTCCCGAACCCATGCTCCAGATCGGACTGATGACGACCACATCAAGAAAAATGAGCCACAGTCCACGCGCCGCGAGAAATCTCGAAAGCGCAGCAGGGTCTTTGACCTTCACGCCATAGAGATAGGCTCCGACTCCGGCGAGCAAGGTAAAGGTCGGCGCGCAGAAATGCGTGATGAAGCGGGTGAAGAACAGAAAAGGATAGGTGTGATCCAAATTCGTCGGCGAGAAGCGCATCGCGTCCGCGTCGAAGAAATCGCGCATATGATCGAGCGCCATGAGGACCATGACGAGACCGCGCAGCCGGTCGATCTCCGGCAGCCGATGCTCGTCATATAGCGGATTTCGCGCTTCGCTTATCCGAGCTTGGCGAGGCCCGGAAACAGCTCCAGTAGCCAATAGGACATCTCCTGAACGCCGCCGGTGAGGAAGGCGACGCCGGTGAAGACGAGCAGGACGCCGACGATTTTTTCGACTTTGCCGAAATGGCGCCGGAAACGAGCGACGAAGGCGAGGAAGCGGCCGAGCGCCAGTCCGGCGCCGATGAAGGGCAGGCCCAGTCCAAGCGAATAGGTCGCCAGCAGGGCGGCGCCGAGCGCCACCGTCTCCTGCGTCCCGGCGACCGCGAGGATCGCGGCGAGGATCGGTCCGATGCAGGGCGTCCAGCCGAAGGCGAACGCGAGCCCCATGACATAGGAGCCAAACAGTCCCATGGGCTTTGTGATCTCGGCGCGTTTCTCGCGGTACAGCAAGCTGACTTTGAGCAGGCCGATGAAGTGCAGGCCCATCAGGATGATGATCCCGCCGGCAACCCAGGACAGGATGTGCAGATTGGCGCGCAGCACCGAGCCGAAGGCGCTGGCCGTCGCGCCGAGCGCAACGAATACCGTAGAGAATCCGAGAACGAACAGGATCGAGGACAGCAGAATGTCGCGCCGCGCCGCGGAGCGCGTTTCGATTTCGAGATCCTCCATGCTGACGCCGGCAAGATAGGTCAGGTAGGGCGGCACCAGAGGCAGCACGCAGGGAGAAAGGAAGGACAATAGTCCCGCCGCCGCGGCCGCGGGGAATGTGACATTCGTCATTCAGTGTCCTCGGCTCGATCGCCTGCAGCGTTCTGCCACAGGCGCGCCGGCGCGCAAAGGTTCACAGGCAAGAAAAAGCCCCGCCGAAGCGGGGCCATTGGCGGACTCGCATATCGTCAGTCGTTGCGCTGGCCGAACAGGAACAGCAGCGACTGGAACATGTTGATGAAGTCCAGATAGAGCGAGAGCGCGCCAAATACGCTCTTCTTCTGGGCGACTTCGTAGCTGTCGCTCTCATAATACATGTCCTTGATGTTCTGCGTATCCCAGGCGGTCAGCCCGGCGAACACCAGAACTGCGACAATCGAGAGCGCGAACTGCAGGCCGGTCGACTGCAGGAACAGATTCACGAGGCCGGCGATCACAAGACCCCAGACGCCCATGACCAGGAACGAGCCGAAGGCCGAAAGATCGCGTTGCGTCATGTAGCCATAGAGGCTCAGCCCGCCGAATGCGGCCGCGGTGATAAAGAAGATGCGCGCGACAGACGCGCCGGTGAAGACCAGCAGAAGCGACGACATCGACAATCCCATCACCGCCGCAAAGGCGAGGAAAAGATTGCGGGCCGTCGCCGAAGAAATTGTGTTCGCCCGGGCGCCGATGAAGAAGACGAACGCGAGCGGCGACAGAATCACCACCCAGCGCAGGGGCGTCGTGTAGAGCATCTGGCCGAAGGGCGTCAGTGCGATCGCGCCCGGCGCGGCCTTGGCCACCGCCAGCATGTAGGTGCCTAGCGCGACGAGCCCGGTAACGCCCAGGCCGAGCGCCATATAGTTGTATACGCCAAGCATATAGGCGCGCAGGCCCTGGTCGATCTCAGCCGTTGTCGGCCGCGTGACTCCGCGCCCGTAGCCGAAGCTGGTGTTGCGGTCGAAGTTGGACATGTGATCCTCTTGCTCTGGCGGCAGGTTCGCGCCTCGCAATAGCGAACGCGCTCCCCAGCCTCGCGCTGAATATGGCTCCGCCTTAATTGGCTGGCAAGCTAATGACGAATGAACTCTTGTTAAGGTGGGCGCCAATTAGGGCGGCTTCACGAACCAGGCGCGTCCTCGAAGTTTTTTTCTGATTCTAGTCAATTACATTGCGGCGCACAAGACGCGGCCCATAAAGCGTTCCGCCGGAGGCCCGAGCAACCTGGCGATCGGTTGTCGTTTAGGCGGCAAGCGCGTTGCGCAGCGCGCAACGGCGGCCGATCGTCGCACCCTTGCTGATAGTCTGGAATCCGCTAACATCAACACTCAGGCGTCCTCACGACGCCATTTCAAGCGTAAGCTTGACGGAGTTGCTTTGTGCGGCGCGGAGCGACAATTTCTGAGAGTCGCGTGTTCTTGTCACACGAAGACCCAGGAGGTCATCATGCGTGAAGGTGGAAATCCGGACGCGCATCCCGTGCCGCACGGGGTTGAAAGTCGTGTCGTTTCGGAGCGCATGCGCCGTTTCGCCAAAGGCGTCCGTCCCACAATTCTTCCAATCGCTGCCCTCCTCGCGGCTGCCGTCGCCGGCGCGCCAGCTCCGGCCGAGGCGCACGGGCGCCTGGGCGCCGCGGAAGGCCGATGTCGGCTGTTCATCGGCCCGGACATTATGAATTTCACGGGCTACCTGCCCGAAGCGTCCAAGAACGAGTTCTGCGAGGATATTCCGGCCACCGGCCCGATGATCATGGTGCTGGACGCGGAGCAGGCCGAATTGCGCGACATGAAAATCGAACTGCGCATCGTCAAGGATGTCGGCGGCGAGGAGAAAGAGAACGAGAATCTCCAGGCGGTCACGGTCGCCTATCGAGAGCCGAAGACTTATCCGACCGGCACGATCAATTTCGAGCATACGTTCGACGATCCGGGATATTTCGTCGGCATCGTCACGGTGACAGGCGATCACGGCGAGCGATGGGTGTCGCGCTTCCCCTTTTCGGTGGGGAAAAGCTTCATGCGCGATCTTCCAATCTATCTGACCCTCGGGCTTGGCACGCTCGCCGCCTTCGTGATCTATCTCGTCCATCGTCGTCGCGAAACGGCCGCGGCTAAGGCCCACAAGCCGCCGCCTGCGCCACCGCCGCCGACGACGCCCGACGAGGATCACGGCCCGGAGGCGACTCCAGCGGAGTGAGGCGCGCGTTCGCCCTGGAAGCGAATCATGCGCCGGCGCGAAGACGCCGGCGTCTATTTTGACTTCTCGCGCGGTCGGCTTTCACTGTCCGCCATCGATCTGACGGCCGATCTGTTGTGCGCGTTGATACACGGTGGCGGCGTTCCAAGCCTGAATCGCCTCGAAATTGCTTTCGCCCGGCTGATAGCCGCCGCCAGCGCGCCAGCCATGGGCGTGGAGGAAGTTCGCCGTGGCGTTCAGCGCCGCGGCGGCGTTGTCCAGATTTCCGCCGCCGCCGTAGTTCAATATGTTCTTCGGCAGGAACTGCGTGTGGCCGATCTCGCCATGCATCGATCCTCTAGCGTTCGGCGACAATGCGCCGCGATCGACCAAGGTCAGCGCGGCGTAAAGCTGATCGGTGAAATAGTCGGAACGCCGGCAGTCGTAGGCAAGCGTCGCCACCGCCGATAGCGCATGCTGGTTGCCGTGCACGGCGCAAAACGGTGCCACGCCCCGTCTCCATTCCCCAAATGGCGAGAAGAGGTCCCGGCGGCACGCCGTAATGCTGCTCGATCTGCGAAAAAAGCCCGCCGTAGGAGCGCTTGAGCGTACGCCCGCGCGCCACAATGGCCGGGCCGCCACGCTTCGCAAGGAACTGATCAAGGGACAGGTGGAAGCTTTTTTGGCCGCGATCCGCCGAAATCGTCGCCGTGTTGTAATGTGTCCCCATCAAGGCGCTGATGCCCGCCTGACCTATGCCTTGGGCGCGCGCCTCCTGCGCGAATTGCTGCTTCCAATTCTCGAAGCCGGCCGCCGAATGGCCGCATTGGGCCGCGGCCGCCGGATCAATGATTCCAGTAAATGCGAGCACAGTCGCAATTGTGAGGACAGTCCGCATAGCTGTTCTTCCCCTTTGTCCCATAACTTTGGACCAGCGTCCTTCGGGCCCCAACGTCGGCGGTCGCATTCACTCCGGTCGCCGCAGCCTATCTAGCTGTTTCCTTCCGCTGCGAGCGAGAGCTTACCCCGAATGGACAATTTTGCGCCACCGTTTCGTGGCCTTTCACAGCCTTGGCGTCTGATGGGCCACACGCCCCCAGCGAAGACGGAGCAGCTCAGCGTTCGGGGTTTGTCCATCAGGATCTCCCGCGTCTGCCAATTGGCGCGCGTCTCGATGCGACCGCAGCTCGGGCCGCACGGGGCAGGCCCTCATTGACGCAAGACGTCAGTAGGCTAGCATCGTCCTTCTGTGCCTCATGCGTTCCCGGACGATCTCGCTGCAGCCCATGGGCGAGGAGAGACGCCGGCAAAGTGGGGATGCGTTTTGCAAAAAGTTCTCGAAAGCGATTGGACGCTCGACGCGATCAAGCGTCGCGAAGAGGAGCGGTTAAAAGGAGAGCGCACCGCGCGACAGGCCGACGCCAAAACAGTCGAGACGCATCACGCCGCGGACATGTCGGGCAATAATTGGGTCGCAGAAGCATTCAGGCGCCGGCAAGAGGAAGAGCGCGCAAAGGCTGCGATCGATCAGTCATCCGGCGGCGATCGTACGGATGTGGCAAGCAGGGAAGTTCCGGTCGATAACTGGCTTATCGAAGGCTTCAAGCGTCACCAGGAAGAAGAGCGGCGCCTCGAACTCATCGCCAGATCAGAGGAAGCCGGCGCCCTGACCGTTTCGGCGGCTCGTTCGAGTTTCGATGCGAAATCCTTGCCCTCGTCCGCCCACGCCGCATTGGACGAAACCGCGAACCGCGGGCCGCGCGCCGGTGATGAAGTCGCGCGGCGGGGCGGCGTCGCTCGAAAGATCGCCATCGCCGGCGTCGTCGTTGTCGGCTTGGTCTCCGTCATTGGCCTCAAGACAGCGCTCTGGAATTCGGTCGATGCGCCACGTGGATTCGATCGTCGAGCGCCAAGCGCTACGCCTCCTGTAAAGGCCCGCCCCGCACAAAAAGAACAGCCTCGTCCGATCCAAGGCGCTTCGCAAGGCGCCGATACCGCCAACGTCCCAGCGACGCGCCCTGCGGCCAATGGCGGACCGCCGGCGAGCGATTCGACAGATCATCCGGGCGTCAGCGCGCCCGCAAAGCCTAGCGACGCCGCAATCATTTCTGCGCCGCCAGCCGAAGCGCCGCAAAATTCAACTCGTCCTCAGCCGGAAAACAAGGCTCAATCGCCGACCGCAGAACCGAGCGACAAGCCTCCCCAGGCAATCGCGGCGCCGCCTGCCGCATCTGCGCCCGCGCCCGGTCCGGCCGGGCCGAATGACCCCGCGTCGCCTGCAAGGCCAGATTCAACCGCGAAGCCGGCATCCGTCGGCCCTGAAACATCTGGGGGCGCGACTGGGCAGGATCAAAATGCTGCTGAGCCGAATCGCCATGCGCCGAACTCCAATGTCGACGCCAAATCGAAGCAGCAGGCGAGGGGAAAGAGCGGCGCCCGTCATTCGTCTGGGAAATCCGAGGGCCTTTCGACCTTCCTGAAGCGCACCGCCAATTCGGTTCGTAAATTTTTCGGGCGGCTCGGCACGCAGTAAGGGTTTCGCCAGTTAGCGACGCTGCGCGTCGCGGGCCGCGCAAGGCTCATTGGACCTCGCACAAGATTATGCCCATTTGAGTCTCACGCGGCATACGTGAGGCCCATGTCGGTCTCCGCCTAGTGAGACGCGAGCATTCCCGTGAGAACGATTATCGAGCCGTTTCGCATCAAGATGACCGAAGCGCTGCCGATCACGGCGCGCAGTGCGCGCGAAAACTATCTGGCCAAGGCCTTCAACAATGTCTTCCTCTTGGACGCCGATCACGTCACCATCGACCTGCTGACCGACAGCGGCACGGGCGCGATGTCCGACCGCCAGTGGTCGGCTCTGATGCTTGGCGACGAAAGCTATGCAGGCAGCCGCTCCTGGCGGCGGTTCGAGCAAACCGTGCGCGACATTACCGGCTTCAAACACATTCTTCCCACGCATCAGGGGCGCGCCGCAGAGCGCATTCTTGCCGCGACTCGTTTGAAACCAGGCAACGTCGTTCCCAACAATGGTCATTTCGACACGACGCGGGCGAATATCGAATATGTTGGCGCCGTCGCGATTGATTTACCGTCAACCGACGCGCGCGATCTCTACTCCGAGAGGCTGTTCAAGGGGAATATGGACCTCGACCGACTCGCGCAAGCGATCGAAGCAGAAGGCGCCGCGAACATTCCGTTTTGCATGATCACGGTGACCAACAACACCGGAGGAGGCCAGCCGGTCTCGCTGGAGAATATCCGGCGCGTCAAGGAACTGCTGGGCAAGCATGACATACCGCTGATCATCGACGCCTGCCGTTTTGCGGAAAACGCCTTCTTTATCAGGGAGCGTGAGCAAGGCTTTGCCGATCGAAGCCTTCTCGAAATCGCGCGGGAGATGTTTTCATTAGCCGACGGCGCGACAATGAGCGCAAAGAAAGACGGACTTGCAAATATCGGCGGATTTCTCGCCTGCAACAATGACGTTTGGGCCGACGATTTCCGCAACCTGCTTATCCTGACCGAGGGATTTCCGACATATGGCGGTCTCGCCGGCCGCGATCTCGAGGCGATTTCGGTCGGACTGATGGAAGCGCTGGAATATGACTATCAACGCTATCGTCATGCGACCGTCGAATATCTGGCGGCGGCGCTGATCGCGCGCGGCATACCGATTGTGCGCCCCGCCGGCGGCCACGCCATCTTTATCGACGCGGCTGCGTTTTGTCCGCATCTTGACGCCAGCGATTATCCCGGGATCGGGCTCGTCAACGCGCTTTATCTCGAAGGCGGGATTCGCGCCGTCGAACTCGGTAGCGTGATGTTCGGAAAACCTGTGCGAGACGGAGGCAGGGAGGTCGCCGCGCCGCACGAATTGGTGCGGCTGGCGTTCCCACGCCGGGTCTACACCCAAAGCCACTTCGACTATCTGATCGAAGTGCTGGATGTGGTTTGGCGCCAGCGCGCTTCAATCAAAGGCTGCCGGATCACGGAACAGGCGCCGTTTCTCAGACATTTCACCGCGCATTACGAACAGGTCGACGTTTGAAAAGTCGCGGCTTAAGCGGTTGACGACGGACCGCCTTGCGCGGCCTGAAACTGCTTAAGCTCGCTCGCGGAATAGTCGCCGCTTGCCTCGCAGTTCGGGCAGGTTGCTCTAAACGTCGCCCGTCCGGATAACTTGAGACCGCCTGCGCCGGTCGGTTCGTTCAGAATGGCGAAGTGCTGGCGACACTGTTTACATGCAAACCCGATATACCAGTTCCCCGGAATAAGCGCCGGCAACGTGGAAACGTCAAAGTCGCCGGTGAATTGAATGTCTTGGGGCATGGAGCCTCTCTTGAACTTTGCGAAGAATGTAGCCCCGCGGCGCGGATTTTAAGAAGCTACTGCATTTTCGACCGTGCAAAGCGAATAATGATCGTAGAGCGACGACGCCAGCGGCTGGTCCGGCCAGAAGGTTCGATGAAGGTCCGCGATCATGACGCGATCAAGCACTTTCGCGCCACATCGGTCCGCGAGTTCGGCAAGATCATCGATCCCGTATGTCCATGGCGCGCCCATCGCGGCGAATCGTTCGACGACTGCAGTGATTTCAGCATCGCCAGTTTGGTTGTCGATCACGTCCAGGGCGAGAAAGTCGAAGGAAGCCGAACAGCGTTTCATCTCGCTCATAAGGTCCGTCAGAATGCGACTCACGGCGCGATCATCCAGATACATGGTGTTGCCTTCCCATATGACATGAGCGGGAACGCTGAAATCGAATCCGCTTTCTCGCAGGAGATCGAGCATGCCATCCGTCACATAATCGGCTCCGATAAATGTCGTGTTGGGATCGACAGAATTTTTTTTGAGCCGCGCCTTCTTGAACGCCTGTGTTTCCGGCGCGTCGATTTCGAAATAGGCGACGCCCACGCCCGCGATCCGTTGCGGCCTTGTGTCCAGGCCGGCGCCGAGAATCAGGACCTGTCGGACTCCCTGGCCGATCTGATGACGAAGCCGGTCATCGAAGTAACGCGTCCTTAAACGCACATTGTTTCTGATCGGCGGGAATGACTGCGAGATGCGATCAGCGGCTTTTTTCGATTCTTCGTCGAGGAACAGGCTGACGAAGAGATCGCGGTAGAGCGGGTGGGCTTCCTTGTTTTCGTCGTTGCGAAACTCGGCGACGACGAAAGCGGTGCCAGCGACTTTTTCGATTTCGGTCATTTTGCCGCTCCTGCGCTTCTGCGCGGTCACTTTTGAGGAAAGCGTTCGAGCGACTGCGCCAGCGGGTCGGACGTTATCGCATTGGGTGGGGCATAGATGATCACCGCCGTCCACTTCGCGCCCTGACGGGCATCATCTGTGACATCCAAAAATCTAGAATCACATGTCCCCTCGCAATTGACCGTCATCGGAACATCTCCTAACCGAGAGTCGCCGAATGATCGCGCAGAAGAAATCCGGCGTCTGCGTCGGTCGACGGACTGTCGAATCGCAGAAATTTCGGAAAGGCGAAGATGATTGCGGTCGAAAGGCCGGCGCGGCAAATCGCGGGCCTGTCGTGGCGAGAGCGGCGACGGTGCAACCGGCTCAACTAATCGAGGACAAGGGGCGCGAGCGGCAGGACGACGAGCGGCGCATCTCCGCCTTACACAAACGCCGCGCCGTACGTCCATGGACGGGGCGTCTCTCCTAAAACGCGGCGCGAGCGCCAGTGCCGTCGGCCGATAACACGAAGACAGCAGCTGCCCTCGATCATCGGCCTGCGATGAATCTACCTGCGGTCGCCCTGACCGGCGGGGCTCGACGCGTTTCGTGAGAGCCGGGGCCTGGGAATGCTCAGCCATACGCTCGACTGCGTCAGCGCGTCCTCACAGAAAGGCCGGGTTTCGAGGTTTTGAAGCAGCGTCCTGATGGCGTGTCTTCGGCGTTGAAGCTTTCTCGTGGTCATTGGGAATCTCCTTTTTAGAGATGGACCACTAATCAACCGTCTCAAGCGTCACCCCGTTAACACGCGAAATCAAGCTCTGTTCCAGTCAGCGCCGACGATTTACGGCGAGCGTTGCAAATTTGTCGCGCCTGCCGCAGGGCGGAGCGGAGGGCAATTTTCGGCGGACGTTCCTACCAATAGACTTGTGCGCGCGCCTCGAAGAGGTTGGGATGCGCGCCATTGAAATAGGGGCCTTGTCGGGCCGGAACGCCAGTGGCGTATAGCGCGTAATCGTTAAGTGGCGCGGAGGCCTGCAGCACATGGACCCAGTTGAACTGGAAGTGGAATCCATTATCTGGATACCAGTTGAGCCCCAAGGTGATGTTCTGCTGGCGACCGCCGACGACGCCCGCGTTGGCGATATAGGAAGTTGCGGCAGCATTGGGCGCGATGAGCGTCGTATAGGCGAGCATGTTGTATAGGCCTGAGCCCGAATAAGGCCCGCTGTTGAGGTTGAGCGCGCTATAGCGCGCTGCGAGTCCGATCGCGCCGAATCCTCCGGCGCTCACCGGATTTTTAATCGCCACCTGATTGAACGTCGCGCCGATTTTGTTGGTCACATCATATGCGGCCGCGCGTTCTTCGCCGGTGAGATACCATTGCCCGTAGACATAAAAGCCGCTGAAAAATTGTGAGCCGCCGCCTGGCGCGAAAACGCCAGCCATGCGCGCCAGCATGATGTTGGGCGCATTGCGGTTGACTTGCTGTCCCAGATATTCCGCCTGCAGCGAGAGCGGTCCATGCGCCGCGGAGAGCTCTGCGCCGAAGGACTCGACATTGTTGACGCAATGCGCGGCCGCGGCGGCGGTCCACCCGGGCAGCGCGACGGAGCCGCAGGAGAGATCCGGCGTTCCGAGCAGCGCTTGATTAAGAATATAGGCTTCCGAGCGAATGCGATTGCCGACGCGCAACACGCGATCGTCGGACAATCCCGTGGCGCTGTTGGGCTGGTGATAGCGGCCGGAAACGCCGACATGCAGGAGATCATGCTGGGTCAGGATCGGCGCATAGGTCATTCGACCGGTGAATTCGAAATACTGGCCACCGCCCGTCGGAAACCAACCGGCCTTCGCCGGAACGCCGATGAGCGGCGGCGCGCTAACCACGGGGTTGGTGTTCAAGTCTTCGAAGCTCGTCGTAAAGACGCCGCCCTTCGCGGTCCAATTGTCGCCATAGGCGCCGATCGCCGCGCCGAGATGGCGGCTTGGCGCAATGGCTTCGACCGCCATCGCGCGCTCGATAAAGTCGCGGAAACGCGAGGAGCTGGTGAATTCAAGACTGAAGGGCTCAAAATAGCTGCCGATATGAATAAACGCCGGGTCTTTGGTGAAGGGTAGGGCGAGAAGCGGATGTTGCACCCCAAGATAGAAATCGCGAATGCCGCCTTGCACGGGCGCATTGAAGGGCGTGCCGTATTGCGAGCCCGCGAAATCATATTGCAGTTTGTAAAACCAGTACTGTGCGGCCTTGCCTTCAATCTCTAATCGAACTTGGCGAACGCCGGCCTGATCTGACCAGCCGTTCAGCGGCTGCGTCGTTCCGCCGCCGTCGAACTGCATGCGTCCGCCGATCTTGAAATTGTACGCCTTGTCCGCGGTTTCGACGAAAAGGCCGTTCTTGAACGAAACTAACACCGGCGGCGGAGGCGGCGGCGCGGCGGCTTGCGCCGCCTCCGCTTTCGCGACGCTGCTCTGAGCGGCGTGCGCGGCCTGCTGCGCTTCTATCTTCGCTTGGCGCGCTTCGCGCCGTAGCTTTGCGATCTCCGCTTCAAGTGTGCGAAGTCTCGCTTCAATGGCCTCGCTCGACGCCGCGTTTCCCGTCCCAGCCGCAAAGATTGCGACAAGACCGCCCGCCGCTACGCTATTTTTCCAACCCGTGAGATTCATGACTAGCTCGCTCGCGTGCGAGCCGCATTTGCGACTCGCTTAACTGCATTCGCGTTCTAGCCAAGTTTTCGTGAAGAGGTTTTGCCTGACTTTATCCGTCAAAGACAGAATATTGCTCGCGCATTTCACAAAATCGGCGTCGCCATATTCCAAACAGTGCGCCGCCTTTTTTTGCGTCGGCGCGGCGCCGCGGTGATTCATTCCATATTTTCAACGAAGGCGATCAGACCTTTGAGCAGCGTCGTCGGATCCGGCGGGCAGCCGCGAATATGAAGATCGACCGGGACCACTTTCGCCACGGCGCCAACGCAGGCGTAGCTATTGCAGAAAACGCCGCCGTCAAACGCGCAGTCGCCGACGGCGATCACCCATTTTGGATCGGGCGTCGCCGCGTAGGTGCGTTCAAGCGCTTCGCGCATGTTCTTTGTCACCGGGCCTGTGACCAGCAGGACGTCGGCATGACGCGGCGACGCCACGAAGCGCAATCCGAATCTTTCGAGATCGTAATAGGCGTTGTTGAGCGCGTGAATTTCAAGCTCGCAGCCGTTGCAGGAGCCGGCGTCGACTTCGCGGATTGATAGGCTGCGTCCCAGTTTCTGGCGCGCCGTGCGGCCCAGCGTATAGCCGAGCTCCGCCATCGACGCCGTATCCGGCGTTGGGGCCCGCTCGGTCAAGGCGCTTCGGAGCAAGCCCTGGAGCAAGAATTTCTGCATTGCTTATCCTAGAGGTCGTGCCCGGAATAGGAACAGTTGAAGGATTTGTTGCAGAGAGGGAAGTCGGCGACGATGTTGTCCTTGATCGCGGCTTCGAGCAGCGGCCACTGGAACCAAGACGGATCGCGCAAATGACAACGTTGCACGACGCCGTCCGCGCGGATGCGAAGCCAGACGAAAATATCGCCGCGGAATCCCTCGACGAGCGCCGCGCCTTCGCGCGTCCAGTCGTCGGGCGGCGCCCAAGCGGCGATGATCGGACCTTCCGGTGCGTCATCGAGAATCTGTCTGACGATTTGCAGCGAGGCTTTGACCTCGTCGAAGCGGACCCAGACGCGCGCGTCGACGTCGCCCTCTTTCGATGCGCCAACCTCAAACGTCAACCGCGGATAGGGGGCGTAGCCGATCGCCTTGCGGGCGTCGAACGTACGGCCGGAGGCGCGCCCGACATAGCCGCCGCAGGCATATTGCCTGGCGAGAGCCTCGCTGACGAAGCCCGTCCCGACAGTGCGGTCCTGCAACGATGTCGTGTCGCCGAAGAGCGCGATCAGCCGCGGAGTCATCAGTTCGATCCACTCGACAGGACCATCGCAGGAAGCGCCGCTGCGTTCTCCTGCTTCAAATCGACGGTCGTTCCTCCCGGCGTGATACGATCCATCATCAGCCGATGCCCGAATGCGCTTGCCGCTTCTCTCAAGATGCGTTCGCGCACGAGATTGCATTGCGCCTGCATCAATGCGAAGGCGGCATCGTTGCAGATGGCGCCAATGTCGCCGAAATGATTGGCGAGCCGCTCCAGCTCGGCCATCAAGGCGCGCAGATATATGGCGCGCGGCGGGACGTCGACGTCAAAGGCCGCCTCGACCGCCTGGGCGAAAGCCAGACTGTAGGCGACCGTACTGTCGCCGGAAACGCGCGCGGCGATCCGTGCGGCGCGCTCGATCGAGGCGCCGCACATCAATTGGTCGATTCCCTTGTGAACGAAGCCGAGCCGCTCCTCAAGGCGCACGACAGTCTCGCCATTTGCAGAGAAGCGGAAATGACCCGGCTCGATAATGCCAGCGTGCACGGGCCCGACCGGTATCTGGTGCAGCGGTTCGCCCTCGGTGGGGAGGAACGCATAAGGGTCGCAAGTCGACTCGATCTTTTCCGGCGCGCTGCAGGGATGACGCAGTCCCCACCGGCCGTGATCGAGCCAGCGGCGAGCGTCGGAGGCGCCTTCGGGTCTTAAGCCATAAAGATCGTGGATCGCGCGCTCGAGGCGGGAGGCTGGAGGATGAACGCCTCCGACCGAGGGAAAGGCGCCTTCCGGGCACTCCAATGTGACGATGCGCAGACGCGGTTCGCGCGGTTCGAGCATGGCCATATGGACGCTGGAACTCTCGCCCCAGAGGCTCAAGAGTTCGCGCTCGCCTTTTGCGAGACTCGCGGCCAAGGCAAGCCAGCCCCCTTCATCGACCAACTCCCGCGGCCAGGGCAGGCAGGTCGGCTGCGACGGCCGGGCGGCGGTCTGTTTGCTGGCGAAGTTCATCTCTTTATCCTTCGAGCTCAACCCAAGAGACGCGCGACGTTCTGGAACCAGGTCACAAGGTGAGAGGGGAGATAGAGGCCGGCGAGCAGCACAAGCGAGAGATGCGCATAGAGCGGCAGCATCGACGCTTTCACCTCGCCCTCATCTCGGCTTGGTTCGCCGAACGCCATTCCCGTAAGCCTCAGCAGCAAGGCGCCGAAGGCGAGCAGAAGGCCAAAAACAAGCGGGATGGCGAGGAGCGGCTGGCGCGCGAAGGTCGAACTCACCACCAGAAATTCGCTCATAAAGATGCCGAGAGGCGGCAGGCCGATGATCGCGACGACGCCCACAACGAGGCTCCAGCCGAGCGCCGGCTGGCTTTGCGTCAGCCCCCTGATGTCGGCGATCTTCTGCGTGCCCTTGGCCTGGGCGATGTGGCCGACCGAAAAGAAGATCGCGGATTTTGTCAGGCTGTGCATGGTCATGTGCAGCAGGCCGGCGAAATTAGCGAGCGGTCCGCCCATGCCGAAGGCGAAGGCGATGATGCCCATATGCTCGATCGAGGAATAGGCGAACAGCCGCTTGATGTCGTCGCGGCGGTAGAGCATGAACGCCGCCATGATAAGCGACGCGAGGCCAAGAGTGATCATCAGCGGCCCCGGCGTGATCGCCGCGGCATTGGCGGTGAGCAGCATCTTAAATCGCAAGACCGCATAAAGCGCGACATTTAGGAGAAGGCCGGATAGGACCGCTGAAATCGGCGTCGGGCCTTCCGCATGCGCGTCAGGCAGCCAGGCGTGCATCGGCGCTAAACCGACCTTCGTGCCATAACCGAGCATCAGGAATACGAAGGCGACATTGAGCATACGCGAATTGAACTGCGGCGCCTGCGTCATCAGCGTCTTCCAGACCATGGCGTCGTAGCCCTGGCCCAGAACTGGCTCGGCCGCCATGTAGATGAGGATGGTGCCAAAGAGGGCCAGCGCGATGCCGACGCTGCCGAGGATGAAATATTTCCAGGCGGCCTCGAGCGCATGCGGCGTGCGGTAGATGCCGACCATCAACACGGTGGTCAGCGTCGCGACTTCGACCGCGACCCACATCAGGCCGATGTTGCTCGCGAGCAATGCCAGATTCATCGCGCACATCAGCGACTGATACATTGCGTGATAGAAGCGGACATTCGCCGGCGTCAGCCGTCCAGTTTCGATTTCATGGTCGATATAGCTCGCGCTGTAGACGCTTGTTGTGAAGCCGATGAACGTCGAGAGCACGACGAAGACGATGTTGAGATCGTCCACAAAGAGATAACCGCCGCTCTCGGGTTCGACGATCAGCAAAATAAGCACGAAAAGAAAGGTCGCGCCGCTCGCGCAGACATTGATGACCGCCGAGCGCCGGTATTCCGGCTCCAGCGCAACGGCCACGGCCGCGACGGCGGGAATGGCGACAAGCGCGTTCGAGACCAGCAGCAGATCGGAGTTCATGGACGTTCTCCGCGCGCGCGATCGAGTTCGAAAAGATCGACGTTGTCGAAGCGCTCGCGAATGCGAAACAGGAAGATGCCGATCACGATGAAGGCGATCAGAATCGAGAAGGCGACACTGATCTCGACGACGAGCGGCATGCCTTTGGCGCCCGCTGCAGCGAGGATCAGACCGTTTTCCAGCGACATGAAGCCGATGATCTGGCTGACCGCGTTGCGGCGCGTCACCATCATCAGCAGTCCGAGCAGCACGATCGCCAGCGCGAAGGCGATATCCTCGCGTGCCAGCGGGTCGGCGGAGGCCGTCGCCGGCAGCATGACCACGAGTGACAGCGCCACCAGAAATATGCCGATGAGCATGGTGATGCCGACGCCGCCAACCACTTCGACGGTTCGATGGACGCCCAGCCGCTCGATGATGCGGCGCAGGCTGAAGGGAATGATCAGCGCCTTGAAGATCGCCGCGATGGCGGCGGTGACATAAAGGTGAGGCGCATCCTGATAATAGGCCTGCCAGGCGACCGACATCGAGAGAATGACGGCGTGCAGTGTGTAGATATTGATCAGTCCGGACAGCCGATCCTGATAGAGCAGCATGAAGCTCGTCAGCACCAGCGCGCCCGCGAGCACATGGGCGATGTCAATTGTCAGATGCTCCATCAGAGGCTCCGGGTCACAAAAACAAGCAGCGTCGCGAGGAGGCCGAGCATCAGCCCCGCGCCGAGAAAGTCCGGAACGCGGAAGACGCGCATCTTCGCCGTCGATGTCTCAAACAACGCGAGCAGGAAGCCGCCGATCGCGAGCTTCAACAGATAGGCGCCGAGACCGATGGCCATCGCCTCCAGGCGCGCATCATGTCTTGCGAGTCCGACCGGGAAAAAGACGCAGGCGATGAGAGAGACGTAAAGCAGCAGCTTGAGCGCCGAAGCGAGCTCGATGAGCGCGAGATAGCGCCCTGAATATTCAAGCACCATCGCTTCATGCACCATCGTCAGTTCGAGATGCGTCGCCGGATTGTCGACGGGGACGCGTCCATTCTCGGCGATGGCGACGATGAGCAGGCCGACAAGCGCCATGCCGACCGAGGCGCGCAATTCCAAATTCCCGGCCATATAGGCCGCGATTTCGGAAAGCTGGGTGGTTCCGGCGACGAAGGAGACGGTGAAAACGATCATGATGGTCGCCGGCTCCGCCAGCGAGCCGAACATCGCCTCGCGACTTGAACCAATGCCGCCGAAGCTCGTTCCAATGTCCATGCCGGCAAGGGCGAGGAAAAAGCGCGCGCTGCCAAGTAGCGCGATGATGGCGATGAGATCGGCCGACCAGCTGAACATCAGGCCCGTGGCGAATGTTGGCACCAGCGACGCCGCAACCCAGGTCATGGCGAAAATCAGATAAGGGGCCGAACGATACAGCCAGGACGCGTTGTCGGCGAGGACGACCTCCTTACGCAACAATCGAATGAGGTCGCGCCAGGGTTGGATGATCGGCGGTCCCTTGCGGCGCAGGAGACGGGCTTTCAGTTTTCGAATAAGGCCGATGAGCAGCGGCGAGAGCGCGAGCGCCAAAAGCATTTGGGCGCCCTGCGCGACAAGGTCGAAGAGAAATGTCATATCGCCACCAGAACCAGCAGGAAGACGAGGGCGGCAAAAACGAGCGCGAGATATTCTTGAATCGTCAGAAGACTGAGGATATTCAGACTTGAGGCGCAGGTCTCAACCGCCCGCGTCAGCGGCGCATAGAGATAGTCGAAGATGCGATCCTTGATCTCGACGTTCAGGCGCGCCGCCCGGATGTCGCCCGGCGCCGGCATGTCGAGTCGCTCCTTCACCGAAAAGGCGATGACGCCGAGCGTGCGCCGGATCGGCTGCGCGAAGCTGCTGCCCGTATATTGGGTCGTGGGGCTCGTTTCGATGTAACCGCAGTCCCACGCGGGCGCGCGCCGCGACCGCGTCGAGCCGAATTTGTGGATCACCCATCGCGCCGAATATGCCGAGAAGAGAATGAAGATGAAGACCAGAAGCCCATTATAGGAGCTGCGGCTTTCGGCGACCGGCGCGATCGATAGCCACGAGAGTTCGGCCTGAGTCGGCATGCGGCCCCCGACAAAGTCCCTTGCCGCCGGCGAAATCGTGTCGATGACGAGGCTGGGCAACAGGCCGGCGAGAAGGCAGAGCGTCAGCAAAGCCGCCATCGCTCCGATGGACCAACGATCGGGATCCTTTGCGGTCCGCGCGGAGTCGCTGCGCGGCCGTCCGAGGAACGCGACGCCATAGGCGCGGATGTAACAGCCGGCGCCGAGCGCCGCGCTCAGCGCCAGCGCGACGCCGACGGCGGGAACGAGAAGCTTCACCGTCCATTGCGGCAGCGACGGGCTGAGCAGGATGGCCTGGAACACCATCCATTCCGAGACGAAGCCGTTCAGCGGCGGCAGGGCGGAGATGGCGACGCAACCGCCGAGAAACAGAAAGGCGGTTTTCGGCATGGAATGAATAAGTCCGCCGAGCCGCTCGATGTTTCTTTCGCCGCTTCCGCCCAGTACGGCGCCGGCGCCAAAGAACAGCAGGCTCTTGAACAGCGAGTGATTGAACACGTGAAACAGCGCCGCAGTGAAGGCGAGCGCGGCCGGCAGCGCCAGACCATTGGCCTTGAAGGCCAAAGCAAGTCCAAGCGCGATAAAGATGACTCCGATATTTTCGATCGTGCTGTAGGCGAGAAGCTTTTTCAGATCGCTTTGGATCGTGGCGAAGAGCACGCCGATCAGCGCGCTCGCCGCGCCAAACGTCAGCGGTTCGATCGACCACCAGAACGCGGGCGGCCCCAGCAGATCGAAGACGACGCGAATGAATCCGTAAATCGCGACCTTGGTCATGACGCCGCTCATCAGCGCCGAGACGTGGCTGGGCGCCGCTGGATGTGCGAGCGGAAGCCAGATGTGGAGCGGCGCGAGTCCGGCTTTGGAGCCCATGCCGACGAGCGCCAGCGCCAGAACGAGGCCGGTTTTCCAGCCCTCTTTCGTCGATTCGCGAATCGAGGCGAAGTCATAGGCGCCTTCGATCCCGCCCAGAACGCCGAACGCCATCAGCAGCGCGAAGCCGCCGAAACTTGCCATCAACAGATAGACGAACCCCGCGCGCCTGTTTTCCGCGTCATGGTGATGCGTCAGCACCAGCGCCCATGACGCGAGCGACATGAACTCCCAGGCGACGAGAAAACTGAAGGCGTCGTCGGCGAGCACGACCATGTTCATCCCAGCGAGAAACGCCGGGTAGAACGGCAGCACGCGCATCGGCTCCTTTTCATGCGCGCCATAACCGATGGCGTAAGCGCTCGCGGCGGCGCCGCCTAGATTGACGACGGCGAGAAAAAACGCGCTCAGGACATCGATCCTGAAATGCATGCCGAGCCACGGAAGCCCGAAGGGGAGGGTGGTCGACAGCACATTGGCGCCTCTCGGCATGGCCGCCGCCAAGAAGAGGATGCTGCACAGAGCAATGCAGAGACGGTAGACATTGCGGCTGATGTCTGGGTTCCGCCTGTCGACGATGGCGTAGACGCCGACGGCGAGCAACGCGCTGATGCAGGTCAACGCCAGGTAGAGCGGCATGCTTGTCACCTTCCGGTCGACGTGGTCCGCGTCGGTCGCGTTTCGCGCACGAACCTTGCGAATCAGGCGCTGCGCTTGCGCGGCGCGAGAGGATGCTTGGATGTCGCAACGTGCTCATCGAGCCCGCTGATCTCGGCGCGCCCGCCGTTTGATTCATAGTCCTCGCAGAAGTGGTGCAGGTTCTCCATCACCGTATGATCGACGCACCAAGACTCTGAGAGATCGATGATAATGGTCTTTCGCTTTGGGAGTTTGCCGAGGTCGCTCCTGAGCGCGAGATAATTGGCGAAAAAGGCGGCGCCGCCGATCTTGACCTCATAGACGCCGGGCGCGCTCTCGACGACGTTGCGGCGCAGCTTGAAGACCTGCTTCCAATTGACGCTGCGCCATATGTGGAACAGGAACTCGGCGACGATGCCGATCGCGACGCCGATCAAGAGATCGGTCGCCAGCACGCCAATGATGGTGATCACAAAAACAGCGAGCTGGTCCCAGCCGATCGCCAGCGTCTTCTTGAACTCGAGCGGAGATGCGAGACGGTAGCCGGTGAATACCAGCAGCGCCGCGAGCGAGGCGAGCGGAATCTCGTGAATGACCCTTGGGAAAAGCGCGACGAAGATCAGCAGGAACAAGCCGTGGAAGAAATTGGCCCAGCCCGTGCGCGCGCCATTGTTGACGTTGGCGGAGCTACGGACGATTTCCGCGATCATCGGCAACCCCCCGATCAAGCCGCAGATGATGTTGCCGAGGCCGACCGCCGCGACGTCGCGATTGAGATCGGACGTGCGCTTGTAGGGATCGAGCTTGTCGACCGCCGCCGCGCTTAGAAGCGACTCCAGGCTCCCGACGAGACAGATCGTGAAAACCTGCTGCCAAAAGACGCTCGTCCAAATCAATGAGAAATCGGGGAAGGCGAAGCCCGACAGAAAGTTCTGGGGGATGGAGACGAGGAATTTCGGCCCAATCGTGAATTCGTGATGCGGCAGGAACGGATAGTCCGGCAGGAACAGAAAAATATGTTCGTCGTCGAGATCGAAATATTGCGCCAGCGCCATGCCGACGATCACCACGATGATCGGCGCCGGGATCATTTTGAGACGTCGGTTCTTCACAACCGACCAGGCGATCAGGATGAGCAATCCAAGGCCGCCAATGGTCGCGACCTCCGGATTCATGTCTCGAATGCTTGCTGGGATCGCGCCGATCGTCGCAAACAGGCTTTGCGCGTCGGGCTTAACGCCAAGCATGACGTGAATCTGTTTGGCCATGATGATGATGCCGATCGCCGCCAGCATGCCGTGAACGGCCGATGACGGGAAAAAGGCGCTCATCTTGCCGGCTTTCATCAGGCCCATCAGCGTCTGGATGACGCTGGCGCAAACGATCGCCGCCAAAGTGTAGTGGTAGCCAGCTTTGGCGTCGCCGCCGCCGAGAGCCTGCACCGAGTCGAGAATGACGACGATGAGGCCCGCCGCCGGACCGGTGATCGTGACGAATGAGCCGTTGAGCCGCGACACCAGAAGCCCGCCCACGATGGCGGTGATAATGCCCGCTTGCGGCGGAAAGCCAGACGCCATCGAAATGCCGAGGCAGAGCGGCAGGGCGATGAGAAAGACCAGGAAACCGGAGACAATGTCGGCTCGCCAGTTCTCGGCTAAGCCTGCGAGGCGGGTTTTCGGCAGGAAGCGAGTCGACATCGCCTTCGACACATCGGGCAAGGCGTCGCCGCCAGACGCGCGCCATTCACCCTGGGCCACGGATCCAGAGCCCTGAGAGCCGGCCGCCGTGACGGCGGCTGCTTCCAGACCGTCTGGACGAGCGTGAGCCTTGCTCTTCATGCTTAATCCTTGCAATTATTTCGTCGCTGCGGAAGGGACACCCGCGTGGCTTCTCGGGCGCCGTAGAAGGATAAAACAAGCCACTGGCCCTGGTGTTTCTCTTATTTTTCGCAGCGCCGCGAATGTTTCTGATTCATTTCCGAATTGGGACGCGTTTGGTCGAGCTGCGCCAAAAGGCCTCTAGACTCGGCGGCGGCAGCAATTTTTTTGGTGGAAACGCTCCAGAAACGCTGCACTGTTAGGTTCCGCCAACCTCAACGAAAGCGATTGCCCGTCCTTTGACTTCTCCCGTTTCAGTCCTGATCGTCGAAGACGATGCCGAAATCGGCGAGTTCATCTCGCTTTATCTCGCAACGCACGACATCCAGGCGAAAGTGACCGCGAACGCCCAGGAGATGGACGCCGCTTTCGGCGCGGGCGTCTACGATCTGCTCATTCTCGATCTCAACCTGCCTGGCGAAGACGGTCTGTCGATCTGCCGGCGCGTGCGATCCGAACGGCGTATTCCCATCATTATTTTGACGGCGCAATCCGAGGACATCGATAAGATATTGGGCCTTGAGCTGGGCGCCGACGACTATATCGTCAAGCCGTTCAACTCGCGCGAACTGCTGGCGCGCATCCGCGCCGTGTTGAGGCGAACCGAGGCGCCGACCGCCATTGACGGGCGCGCGGTGCGGCAATCTTATCTTTTCTCCGGTTGGCGCGTCGATGTGCTCGCTCGAGAAGTTGTCGCGCCCTGCGGAATAAAGGTCGCAATGACCGGCGCTGAATTCGACCTGCTGCATGCGCTGTGCGAAAATCCCAATCGGGTGCTGACGCGCGAGCAGCTGATCAACATGACGCATGGTCCGACCTCGGGGCCTTTCGAGCGGAGCATAGACGTTCTGATCAGCCGGCTTCGACAGAAGATAGAAGGCGACCCGAAGAAACCCGCGTTCATCCAGACGGTGCGGTCCGAGGGTTATATTTTTTCGACGCAGGTTGCACGCGCATGAACTCCACTCGCGTTCCATGGCGCTTCCGGCTCAACAAGCTCGCCGTGCAAATCACACTGCTTATTTTCGTGTCGATCATTGCGTTTCAGATGATCGTCATCGGCATGTTCCATGTATTCGGGCGGCGCCACATTGTCGATCAGGCCGATTTCATCGCGAGCATAATCATCGCTTTGGACATTGCGCCGCTCAGCGAGAGAGCCAACGTCGTTGCAGAGTTTTCTCGCGCCGTTCCCTACGCCAATATCGACATTCAGGAGTGGCGGCCCAAGGCGGCAAGTTCCTCGATGGGCGGCGGCGACCTCGCCTTCGGCAACGAAATTCGTCGCATCGATTCATTTTTGTTGTGGAACGGCGCGGACGTGTTCGAAGTCGAGAATTCTGATCAGGGCGATTACGGCATCCTCGCCGTCGAATTGCACAAGGGCGGTTACGCGACGGTCTCTATTTTGCAGCACCAGAAATCTCCCGGCTCGATATGGCGTTGGCTCTGGCAACACGCGGAGGACGAGCCGTTCATCCTGACTCCGGGCGCGCGAACTGCGCTGTCTTTTTTCATATTCACGGCGATCTTCATTTTCTGGGCGTTGAACGCGATCATGGCGCCGTTGCAACGGCTTGCAAGATATGCCGAGCAGATTCCCAACGACGTCGACGGCAAGACGCCGCTTGCAGAACGGGGTCCGCAGGAAGTTCGTGAATTGACGCGCTCGCTCAATCGCATGCAGGCGCGCATCATCAAGATGATCGCCACGAGAGCTCATGTGCTTGCCGCCGTCAGCCACGATCTGCGAACGATCATCACCCGGCTGAAGCTGAAGACGGAGTTTGTTTCCGACGATCGTCTGCAGCAGCGCATGATGCGCGACATCGATCTCATGGATACGATGCTGTTCAAAAATCTTCAGTATCTGCGCGCCGAAAAAGACGACAAATCCGACTCTTCTCTCATTGATCTCGACAGCGTTCTGCAGACGGTCGCCGACGAATTCTGTGACCTCGGTTCACAACGTCACCTACCATGGCGACGGCCATAAGATGATTTTCGGATCGCTCAGCGACGCGCAGCGGATTTTCACCAATCTCGTCGAAAACGCGACGCATCACGCGAAGTCGGTGGACATCTATTTGTCGGAATGTCCCGAAGGCGTTTTGCAGGTCGATGTGGTCGACGATGGGCCGGGGATATCGGCGGAGAACAAGAAGGCCGCATTTGAGCCCTTCGTTCGTGGTCAGCCCGGACGAACGCTCGACGAGCACAGCGGGTTTGGTCTCGGACTCTCGATCGTGCGATCGCTCGTCGAGAACCACGGCGGGTCCGTATCATTGCTCGATCGGGCGCCTCAGGGACTCATTGCTCGCGTCTTGCTGCCGCAGGCGACCGAAGGCGATGAACAGCTCGCGTCGGCACGCGCCAAAGCTGCGCCGGCGCTTTCCTGAAATCAGGCCGGCGCGAGCAGCAGACTCGTCTCGCTTCTGGCGATTCCTTCGATTGTTCTTACACTCGAGAGCACGCGATCGAATTCCTCCAGATTGGCGCATTCAATTTCCGCGATAAGATCGAACGGTCCGTTGGTGCTGTAAAGCGCGTGTAGCTGGGGCAGGCCGCGCAACGCCTGGGCGACGCGGCGCGAACTCTTGCCGGCGACCTCCACCATCATGATCGCGCGAATGCGATCGGGCGTCGCCGGGTTCTTCAGCCGCACGGTAAAGCCCAAGATCACGTCCGACGCGATAAGCTTATCAAGCCTGTTCTGAACGGTTCCGCGCGAGACGCCGAGAGCCTTGGCGAGCTGCGCCAAAGGAGCGCGCGCATCGGTGCGCAGCAAGGCAATCAATCGATGGTCGAGGTCGTCCATGGCTGTCCTCTCTGTCGAATTGATCAATATGTATGACAGATTTTGCAATTGTGCAGTCATATCGGCAACTTTTGACGATTCTGATTGGCGTCGCCGCGCTGTAATCTCTCTCCCTCACGAGTTGACCGGGGATGACATGGTGACGTTTCTCAGCGCGCGCGATATCGCGCGCATCGTTGGCGAAGTCGGGGCGCGCCGCTTCTGGTTGCGGCTCGTCGACGAACTGCGCCGCGACTTTTTGCGCTGGGACGCTTTCGAGAAATCGGCCCGCTACGCCAGCCATTCGCCGCGCGGCGTCATCGAACTGATGCCGGCGAGCGACGGCGAAACTTTCGCCTTCAAATTCGTCAATGGACATCCGGGCAATACGTCGCTCAATCTGCAGACCGTCGTCGCCTTCGGCGCGCTGGCCGATGTCGCGACCGGCTATCCGACTCTGATCGCGGACATGACCCTCGCGACCGCCCTTCGCACTGGCGCGACCTCCGCTCTGGCGGCCGCGCATCTTGCGCGTCCGGGCAGCAAGACAATGGCGCTCATCGGCCTTGGCGCGCAGTCGGAGTTTCAGGCCTGCGCCTTCCAGGCCGTTCTTGGCGTCGACAGGCTCCGCGTCTTTGACGTCGATCCCGACGCGGTCGAGAAGTTCGAGCGCAACATGGCCGATTACGGCATGACGATTGTTCGCTGCACCGACGCCTACAGCGCCGCCGCCGGCGCCGACATTGTCACGACGATCACCGCGGACAAGAAATTCGCCACAATTCTTAGTGACAATATGATTCCGCTTGGCGCGCATATCAATGCGGTTGGCGGAGACTGTCCGGGCAAGACCGAGCTCGCGCGCGAGCTACTGCTTCGCTCGCAGATATTCGTCGAATATGCAGCGCAGACGCGTGTCGAGGGCGAAATTCAACAACTCGGACCCCACCATCCGGTAACCGAGCTGCGCGACGTGCTCAGCGGGCGCCGGCCCGGCCGCGCCTCCAACGACGCGATCACCATCTTCGACAGCGTCGGCTTCGCCATCGAGGACTTCACCATTTTGCGCCTGTTGCGGGATCTGGCGCTGGAGACCGGCGTCGGCGGCAAGATCGATCTGATCGCCGAACCCGAAAATCCAAAGGATCTCTTCTCGCTGCTGCATCCGCTCGACGCGGAGCGGGAAGAGGTCGCGCCGCGCCTGAAAACCAAACAGCTCGCATGACCGAAGGCCTCTCGATGCAACAGGAGTCGCTGATGGACTTCGACGCTGATGTCGCCGCCTTGGACGACTCGTCCCGAGCGCTTGCGCGAGGCGCGCCTAAGCGCAGCGCCATTCTCATGTGCGCGCCCGACTATTTCGGCGTCGACTACATCATCAACCCCTGGATGGAGAACCAGGTCGGGCAGGCGACTCTGCCGCGCGCCCAGGCGCAATGGGAGAATTTACGCCGCAATCTCGCGGCGTACAGCGATATCGCCTTCGTCCCGCCGACGCCCGGCTTGCCGGACATGGTCTTCACCGCCAATGCGGGGCTTGCGATCGGCGACAAAGCGGTGGTGAGCCGGTTCCAGGCCAGAGAGCGACGCCCGGAGGAGCGTCCGTATTGTGACTGGTTCGAAGCGCAGGGCTTCGCGATCGCTGCTTGGCCGGAGAATGTTCCGTTTGAGGGCGCCGGCGACGCGCTCATCGACCCTACGCGCGACATCGTCTGGTGCGGCCATGGCTGGCGCTCGGGCGAAATGGCGCCCAGACATCTGGAAAAGATTTTCTCAAAGCGTACGATCGCGCTGAAGCTCGTCGATCCGCGCTTCTACCACCTCGACACATGTTTCTGTCCGCTGAGCGGCGGCCGGGTGATGTATTATCCGGCGGCGTTCGACATCGCATCTCAGGAAGCGATCCGAGCGATCGTTCCCGCCGAGAAGCGGATCGACGTCGACGAGAAGGACGCGCTTTCTTTCGCCTGCAACGCCGTCGAAATCGGCGGACGCATTTTTCTCAACGCCTGTTCGGACGAACTTCGCGCGCGCCTGACCGACGCCGGCTTCACGCCGGTCGTGACGCCGCTTTCCGAATTTATGAAGGCTGGCCCCCGGCGCGGCGAAATGTCTGACTCTGCAGCTGCCCGGCGCCGCCGGCAAGGTCACGCCGCGGGGCTGAGCGTTTCCCCGCCGAGCGGCCGGTTGCAGGCGCAGAGCGCGCCGGTTTGCAGCGCGTCGAGGACGCGCAACGTATCTTCCGGCGACCGGCCGACGTCGAGATTCGTCGCATATACATGCTGAATGACATTGTCGGGATCGACGACGAAGGTGACGCGATGGGCGACGCCCGCAGGCGCGCGGACGCCGAGGCTGTCGATCAGATCCCCCTTCGGATCGGCGAACTGCCAGATCGGCAAATTCTTCAAGTCGCCATGCGCGCGCCGCCAGGCCAGCTTCACGAATTCATTGTCGGTCGAGCCGCCGAGGACGACTGCGTCGCGCTCGGCGAAGTCCTTTGACAAGCCCGCGAAGCCGGCGATTTCGGTCGGACAAACGAAGGTGAAATCCTTCGGATAGAAAAAGATCACTTTCCATTTTCCCGGAAAGCTCGTCTCGGTCACCGTCTCGAACGCCTTCTCGCCGTTTTCTTCGATCTCGTTAAACCCCGGCTTCACGCCCACAACAGTAAAATTCGGCAGTCTGTCGCCAATACCCAACATGTCCTACTCCCCGAAGACGCCGTCGGCGCCTTATTGCGGATTGCGGCTGGAAACGGTCGCGTCAAACTCTTCGAGCCGCGAGGCGCAACGCGGTCCGAAACTTCCGTACGGCGTCCCATAGAGTTCGGCGCGCCTCCACTCGATGAAACGCTCCTCGGTCTCCCACATGGTGACCGAGAAATAGAGCACATGGGGCCCGATCTCCTGTCCCTTATGAAAGCGGAAGCCGATCAGTCCCGCGGCTTCCCGGAGCCGTAAGCTTGTCTCTCGCCAAGCCGATTCGAACGTGTCCTCGCAGCCCTTGACGACCTTGAACTGATTCGACGCCATGAACATCGCGCGTTCCTCTTTTCCTTTGTCTCTCAAGCCATCTGCTGCGCAAGCTGCATGCGACGCGAGAGCGCGACAATCGCGGCGAACTCGTCGCACCTCTTGCGCATGCATTCGTCCGGACAGGTCAGCGCATAATGGCTGCGCAGCGCCGCGAGTCCGTAACCGGCGAGTTCGATTTCGTCGATCGAGGTTCGAACCAGATTCTGATTCATCGCTTCGGCGAGGATCGAATCAATGCGTATTCTTTCCTTAGCGAGATCGCACAATGGTTCTCTCCTACATGGATCGCACGGCGCCGCCGCTCGTATCGTCGAAAGATTTCGCAAGCAATTCGTTGCGTCAATACGTGCGCGCTTTCCTCGGAAATCTTTCAATAATGGTCTTTCTAAATGTTCCTATTTGAAAGAGCGGCGGCACATAAGTTTTGCGCTTTTTTGTCGGTTTTTGGCTCGGTTTGGAAGTTCGGCGAAAGGCCATCGTTCTGGCGCAAAGCTGAGTTCATTCAGCGAAGGTGAAGGCGTCGGCGGCACGCCAGCGAAATTCACCAACGGCATGAACGAGGAAACGACTATGCACAGCATCGCCACGGCTCGCGCAGCCAAGAAAGCTCTCCTATTCGCGACGGTCCTGGCGGCCGCCGCGCCGCTTTACGGCTGCTATACGCCGGGCGAACGCGCGCTTGGCGGCGGAATTATCGGCGGTCTCGGCGGCGCCGGAATCGGCGCGCTCGCGTCGGGCGGCCTTGCGGGTCCGACGCTCGCCTCGGCGGCGATCGGCTCGGCGGGCGGTGCGATCATTGGCGCGGCGACGGCGCCGCACCCATATTACTACCGCCGACATCGGCGTTATTACTACTAAGCGGGACGGCCTCGCCCAATGTGCGGGCGCTTTACGCAGCATCTGTCTTGGGAGGAGCTCCAGCGGCTCGCCGACCTGATAGGGCAGGCGCGTAACCTGCAGCCACGCTACAATGTGGCGCCGACGACGATGATCGAGGTCATCAGGCCGGCGCCGGCGGGAAACGAACTCGTCCAAATGCGCTGGGATTTTGCGCCGTCGTGGTGGAAGAAGCCGCTGCGCGAAGTCTGCCGGCAACCTTCAATGCGCGCGCCGAGACGATCGCCGAAAAGCCGATGTTTCGCTCGGCATTCGCCGAGCGCCGCTGCATCATTCCGGCGTCGGGCTTCTATGAATGGACTGGAGCGAAGGGCGCGAAGACGCCGCATTATTTTTCGTCGCCGGACGGCCTCCCGCTCGCATTCGCGGGGATATACGACAGCTGCCGCGAAGTTGAAAGCAATGTGAATATCGATTCTGCGGCGATTATCGTCGGCCCGGCCAACAGCTGGATGCGCCGCTTTCACGACCGCATGCCAATCATCCTCGACTGGCGCGACGCCAACGCATGGCTGAGAGGCGACGATCCGGGCGCATGGCTTCGGGCGGTGCCCGAAGACGCGTTGCAGGAATGGATCGTGTCGCGGCGGGTCAACCGCTCGAACGAAGCCGACGACGATCCGACGCTGATCGAACCAAGCGTCGCCGCCGCTTGCTGAAGGCACGCGGCGCTTGAACTAGCCGAGTTCGAAGGTGGTGACTCCGTAACAGCGCCCGATGAGGCCGGGCGGCATGCCGCGCGTAAACATGCGCGCCGCATCGAAAATGGGCGTCAAGCCGCGCCGCTTCGCCAATTCGATCGCCGCGGGGTTTGCGTCGGGCGTATCGAGAAAGACGATCGCGCCTGCGACCCGCGCGCATAGTCCGTGAAACAGAGTGTCGGCGATCTGCGGATCGTCCGCGAACAGCGGCCCGATCTTATAGCCTTGGCGGCAGGCGCGCAGCACGCCATAGCCCGCGAGCTTTCCTCGCCTCACGAAGGCGAGCGACGCGCCGCCCGGCTGCGCAAGCCAGCGCGAGAGAAATTTTGCGCGCGTCGTCGGAAAAACGGTCGCGTCGTAACGCAGGATGTCGTCAAAGGGAACTGAGGCCAGCGCCCTCAGACCGGGCGGAGACTCGCCGCCCCCGACGCATTGATGCCGTATGTTGCGATAGGCGAAACTGAATCCATATCGCTCATAGGTTTTTTGCATGTTGATTGCGGCGTCGAGCCCGACATTGCGTCCCTGCACATGCCGCAGGGCGACATTCAAGAGCTGTAGGCCGACGCCTTGTCCCCGATACGGCGGGCGAACGATGAAAAGTCCAACATAGCCGAAAGTTTCATCATAGGCGGTGGCGCAAACGCAGCCCAAAGCTTCGCCCGCGCCTTTCGCAATGAAGAATCCTTCGGGATCGACCGCGTAGAAACTTTCGGCGTCCTGCAGGCCGGGATTCCAGCCTTCGGCCGCCGCCCAATCAAGCGCGAGATCGAGCTCGGCTCTGGACATGCGGCGAATGACGACGTCTTTCAGGTTCATCGCAGGCTTGTGGCGCGACTCGTCGCTTGGCGCAACTCAAGACGCCCGATCGGCTAAGGCCCTTGCTCAAGAAGCTGGGTGATCGAAGCGTTGCCGTGCAGCCTTCGGATCGCTTCGGCGACGAGATCGGCGATGCTGATCAGCGTCAAGCGATCGCCGAGCGCGGTCGCGACAGTCGGTTCTAGAGGGACTGAGTTGGTGAGGATCAGCCTGTCGATCGGCGCGCTCGCGAGCGTGGAAGCCGCCGTTTCGGAAAAAACCCCGTGAGTCGCTGCGGCCCAGACGTGGGCCGCGCCATTGGCGCGGCACGCCGCGGCGGTGCGGGCCACCGTACCGCCGCCGGCGATCAGGTCGTCAATGATGATCGCGGTGCGATCCTTGACATCGCCGGCAAAAATGTCGCCGACGACGCGGCCCTCGCTGCGATATTTGTCCATGAACGCCTTGGCGACAGGGCGCTTCAGCATCCGTTCGAGCCGCAGCCGGAACAGTTAAAAGTTCGGCGCGCTGCTCGCCGCCAAGGTCCGGGGATACCACGGCGACAGGCAAGTCTTTGAGATCGGCGACGACCTGGCGCGCGAAAAGCGCCTGCGCGTCGAGATGGACCGTTTCGCAACGAAAGGCGTTTTGGAAGGCGGCGATGTTATGCGCGTCGATGCAGACCAGACGGTCCGTTCCGATCGCCTCGAAGAGCTGCGCGACATAACGTGTAGTGACCGGATCGCGAGGCTTGGTGCGCCGATCTTTGCGTGAGAAGCACAAATAGGGCGTGACGGCGGTGACGCGCGCGGCGCCGGCGTCTTTCAGCGCGCCGATGAAAAACAGTAGTTTGCACAGTCTGTCGGCGCTGCTCGCGATCTGATCGCCATGCAGCGTAAAGATGGCATAGCAGTCGCGGCCGCGGACATTTTGCAGCGGCCGAATCTTGTATTCGCCGTCTTCGAATTCGCGGTCTTCGAGAGGCGTCAGCACGGCGCCGAGCGCTTGCGCGACCTCTTCGCCAAACGCGGTGTTGGCGCCGAGGGCGAACAGCGCGAGACTGTCGTCCGCTTCACGCGGCGCCCGCGCCGGCGCGCCGTCCAAGACATGCGCCGAGATCGCGGTGAGCGCCGAGTCAATCGAGCGCCCGTCTTCGGAAAGCGGCGCCGCCAGAATTTCGACTATGGCGCGATCGCGGCCAAGTTCGACGCTCGTGTATTGCGCGAGCACTGGCTGGCCGGCGCGGCGCACCTCCTTGAGCAGACGACGCAGCCTCACCGCGCCGCGGCGATTAGCCGCTTCGCTCAGCCTGTCGCCAATCCTGCAAGGGCCGAGCAACATCGCGGCGGCCGACGCGCCCTCGGTCAGAACGCTGTCGTCATCGTCCGATCCTTCAAACCGATGCACAAAAATAGTCTCCGCAGCGCCGCGATCTTCCGGCGCAAAGTTGATTGCGCTTTTTCTTGGCGCTACCGCGCCGTCGCGCGCCGCCTCCCAGCGCTCGTGCACGACTTGAAGTTCGAGCCGTTTCGGCTGCGGCGCGAAATCCAGCCGGTCGAAAAGCCGCTTGAGCGGCGGTTCGGTCATCGCCATCGTCGTCATTTCTCGAGAACCTTCTATCGTCGCGCAAATTCCGCAAACGAAGCTATAGGGTCGCCTATTGGTCAGTTCCGCCAAGATATTCGATGAACCAATTGGCGGCGCGCTCGACGGCGCTCTCCAATGTGCCTGGCTCTTCGAAAAGATGCGTGGCGCCCGGAACGATATCGAGACGATTCCGGCATCTCAGCAACTGCTGCGCGCTGCGATTGAGTTCGATGACGCCGTAATCCAGCCCGCCGACGATCAGCAATGTCGGCGCTTGAACGCGCCCCAGCGCGTCGCCGGCAAGATCGGGACGGCCGCCGCGGGAGACGATGGCCGCCACGCGCGGCTCGTCGGCGGCGGCAGTCAGAGCCGCCGCAGCGCCCGTGCTGGCCCCAAACAGGCCGAGCGGCAGGCCAGACATGTCGCGATCGGCGCCGGCCCAGGCGATCGCTTCGATGACGCGCGCACCAAGCAGCGGGATGTCGAAGACGTTGCGCCGGAATTCGCCTTCCTCGGCGGTCAGCAGATCGAACAGCAGACAGGCGAACCCCTGCGCGGCAAGTCGCTCGGCGACAAATCTGTTGCGCGGACTGAAACGCGAGGAGCCGCTGCCATGCGCAAAAATGATAAGTCCCCGCGGCTTTTGAGGCAGGAAAAGCGATCCTTCGAGCCGCTTCGGCCCGATTGCGACGTCGAGTGTCCTGAAGTCGCTCGTCATGCTCGGGACCCCGCTTTTTATCACTCTTCCGCCTCGTCGAGCGCGCTTGCCCGTCCTACATGGCGTCTTTTTGTGAATCTTCTATCTGGAGATGCTGCTCCGTCCTCGCCATATTTGTTTGAGGACGCTCTCCCGTCCATCTCAGCTCTGGGAGGATCATTTTTATGCAAACTCAGCCGAAGATCGATTTTCAAGGGGTTGAGCCTTCATCTGACCGCCAGGAGAAAATACTGCGTCTGATAGAAAAGCTCGAGGATCGCTACGGCCGTGCGACAGCCTGTCGCGTCGTCGTAAAGGGCCCGGGCGCGCATCATCGCACCGGCGGGCTCTATGAGATCAATCTGCATCTCGTCCTGCCTGACAAGAGGGAGGTTGCGATCGAGCGCACGCCACATCTCGACGAGCGATTCCAGGATTTCGATTTCGCCCTGAACGATGCGTTCAAACGGGCCCGGCGCCGGTTGCAGGACCAGGTGCGGCGCATGCGGGGCAAGGTGAAACATCACGAGGCCGCGCTGACCGGCGTTGTGAAAAAAATGTCGCCCAGGGAGGGGTATGGTTTCATCGAGACGTCGGACGGCCGGGAAGTTTATTTTCACCGCAACAGCGTCGAAGGCTCGGGATTTGATGCGCTGAAGCCCGGCGCGCGGGTGCGCTACAGGGAGGAGCAGGGCCGAGAGGGCCCGCAAGCAAGCCGCGTTTCCCCGCTTGGCGGCGACGCCGCCTGATTTTCGCGCGATGTCCGCAGGGGGCGATCACGCCGTAAATGGGCGCTGGGAGCATTTTCCGCACGACGCGGACATCGGGGTGCGCGGCTATGGCGCGACGCCGGGCGAGGCCTTTGAGCAGGCGGCGCTCGCGATGATGGCGGCGATCCTCGATCCGGCGACCGTTCGACGAGAGCAGACGATAGATATTGCTATTGAAGCGCCGCGCCTCGATCTCCTGCTCGTCGATTGGCTGAACGCGCTCATATACGAAATGGCGGAGCGCCGAATGCTGTTTGGCGCGTTCGAGGTGAAAATCGAAGATCATCATCTCAATGGCCGCGCTCTGGGCGAGGCGATCTCACGCGCGCGGCACGCGCCTGCCGTGGAAGCGAAAGGCGCGACCTATACAGAACTCGCCTGCGTCGAGGAACGGCCGGGATTGTGGCGTGCGCAGTGCGTGATCGACGTTTAGACGCGGGAGGACGCCATGGACCTTTCTCGTTTCGAGAAGATTTCGGAGACGGCGTGGCGGGTCGCGCCGTTCGGCGGGATGCGCGCGCCGGCGATCGTTTACGCGAGCGAAGACCTGATGAAGGATATGGATGACAAGGTGTTCGACCAGGTGACGAACGTCGCGAAGCTTCCGGGCATCGTTCGCGCATCCTACGCCATGCCCGACGCGCATTGGGGCTATGGCTTTCCGATTGGCGGCGTCGCGGCCTTCGACGCGGACGAGGGCGGCGTGGTGTCCGCCGGCGGCGTCGGGTTCGATGTTTCCTGCGGCGTGCGGACGCATCTGACCCATTTGACGCGCGGGCAAGTCGTTTCGGGGGTCGTTTCGGTGCAGCAGGAACTCGCCGACGCGCTTTTCGAGCACGTTCCCGCCGGCGTCGGTTCAGAGGGCGAGATCGCCCTCGATGAGCAAGGCTTGAACGCCATGTTGCTTGGCGGCGCGCAATGGGCGATCGAGCAGGGCTTCGGTCGCGCCGAGGACCTCGATCGGATCGAGGAGAGCGGATGCGCTTCGGACGCCGATCCCGCCGCGGTGTCGGAACATGCGCGCAAGCGCCAGCGCCGCGAGATGGGCACGCTCGGCTCGGGCAATCATTATCTCGAAGTCCAAGAAGTCGTCGAAATTTTCGACGAGAAGACCGCCGCCGCATACGGCCTCGTCAAAGGCGAATGCGTCGTGACCATTCATTGCGGTTCGCGCGGCCTCGGCCATCAGATCGGCACGGAATATTTGCGCGAAATGGTGATTTCGGCGCAAAACTACGGCATCGATTTGCCAGATCGCGAACTGGCCTGCGCGCCAATCAAGTCTGAACTTGGACGGCAATATTTGGGTGCCATGCGATCGGCGATCAATTGCGCATTGGCCAATCGCGAGATCATCGGCCATCTGGCGCGACAGGTCTTCGCCAGGTTTTTCGAGCACGGGGAATTGCCGCTGATGTTTGACGTTTCGCATAACACCTGCAAGGTGGAGCGTCATGCGATCGACGGCGAAACGCGCCAGCTTTTTGTTCACCGCAAGGGAGCGACGCGCGCATTCGGGCCAGGTCACGAGAGTTTGCCCGAAGCGTTGCGGCCTTACGGGCAGCCGGTGCTGATCGGCGGCAGCATGGGCGCAGGCTCCTATGTCTTGGCCGGCATGGAGACGAGCGAACGCCAGGCGTTCGCTTCAGCCTGTCACGGCGCGGGGCGGCGCATGAGCCGGCATGCGGCGACGCGCGCCTGGGGCGGACGTCAAGTCGTCGACGACCTTCGCGCGCAGGGGATCATCGTCAAGAGCCCTTCGCTGCGCGGCGTCGCAGAAGAAGCGCCCGGCGCTTATAAGGATGTTCGCGCGGTGGTCGATTCCGCCGAGGCAGCGGGACTGGCGAGAAAAGTCGCATTTCTCAAGCCGCTCATCTGCGTCAAGGGCTGAGAATCGATGCGATGATGGAATCGATCTCTCCTAACGGAACGAGCGCGGCTTGCGAGAGTGAGATGCCGTCGATCGCCGACAAGGTGCGATTTCTTGCCGCGCCCGGCGCCTGTGCCGATACGCCGGCGTCGGTCGTCGTGCTGGAAACGCATATGTCATACGTGTTTCTCGCAGGCGACAAGGTTTACAAACTCAAGAAGCCCGTCCGCTATCCCTTCCTCGACTTCTCGACGATCAAAGCGCGCGAAGACAATTGCCGCGAGGAAGTGCGCCTCAATCGCCGGCTTGCAGCCGACGTCTATCTGGGGGTCGTTCCGCTGACTTATGTTGCGCCGCGCGGTCTCGCGCTTGGCGGCGAGGGCGACGTCGTTGATTGGCTTGTCGCGATGCGGCGCCTTCCGGGCGACGCGATGCTCGACAGGCTGATTGCCGAAGACCGTTTGACCACGGCGCATATTGACGCGCTCTGCGACACATTGGCGGGTTTCTATCGCCATGCGGGGCGCTCTTCGATCAGTCCAGAAGATTACGCGCAACGTTTCTTTCGCGAGCAGGACAAGAATCGGGACATGCTGACGCGACGCGATTTCGCGCTCGATCATGGACGCACGCCTATTCTGCTCGATCTTCTCGACGCAAGACTCTCAGCGAGCCTGTCGCAATTGCAGGATCGCGTGCTTGAGGGCCGCATCGTCGACGGCCATGGCGATTTGCGTCCAGAGCACATCTGCCTTCGCGATCCCATCGCCATATTCGATTGTCTGGAGTTCAACGCCGAGCTGCGCCAGGTCGATCCCTTCGACGAGCTCGCCTATCTTGGCGTCGAATGCGCGCTGATCGGCGCGAAGACGATTGGCGCCGAGCTCGTCGACAAAGTCGCAAGGCGCCTCTCGATCGAACCGCCTTGGCGTTTGGTCTCGCTATACGCCGCTTGGCGCGCAGTGTTGCGGGCGCGGCAATCCGTGGCGCATCTTCTTGACGATACGCCGCGGGAACCGGCGAAATGGGAGCCGCTGGCGACTCGCTATCTCGATCTAGCTCAATCGGCGCTCGCCGGCGACGCTTCGTTAGGAAGGTGAGTAGACGACATGTCCTTTTATGATCGCACTGACGCCGGACGCCGCCTCGCCGCCGAACTGCAGAAATTCAAAGGCGAGGATGTCGTCGTCTTTGCGCTGCCGCGCGGCGGCGCGCCCGTCGCCGAACCGATCGCGACCATGCTCGATGCGCCGCTTGATCTCGTGCTCGTCAGAAAGATCGGCGTGCCTTTCCAGCCGGAGCTGGCGATGGGGGCCGTGGCCGACGGCGGCAATCCGGTCGTCGTGCGCAATGACGACGTCATCGCCATGACGGATGTGAGCGACAATGAATTTCAGGAGGTTCGCGCACGCGAGCTTGAAGAGATCGAGCGTCGCCGACGACTATATCTCGGGGGCCGCCAACGACCTGACGCGAAGGGACATGTCGCCATTGTCGTCGATGACGGCGTCGCCACGGGCGCCACGACGCGCGCGGCCTTGCGCGCCGTTCGCGCGCGCGGGCCGAAAAAGCTGGTGCTGGCCGTGCCGGTCGCGCCGCCCGATACGCTCGAATCCCTGGAGCCTGAGGTCGACGAAATTGTTTGCCTCGAGACGCCTCGCGCCTTCGGCGCGATCGGTTTCTTCTACCGGGACTTCCGTCAGATCAGCGATGAGGAGGTGATCGAAATCCTCGATCGATGCGCCAGGAAGGCCGGCCGCGCATAAAAGGCCGAGAGCCAGCTCTCGACAGACGGCGACCCGAAATCGGCCACATTGGCCGAAAAAGCTCGGCTTGGGGCTCTTTCGGGAGATCGGCCATGCGCCACATAGGCGGATCAATAATTCTGGCGGCTCATCTCTTCGTGGCGGCGCCAGCTCATGCGTTCGACAGCCCGATCAATCGTGGCCCGCTGGCTGACTTCCTCAACGTCTTTCGCGAGCAGGCGATACCGAGGCAGGTCGTCTATTGGCGTCATCCGCAATTTAAGCGCGGAACGGTCGTCATCTCGACCAAGGATCGTCGGCTCTATTATGTGCTCGGCGATGGACGCGCGATCGAATACGGCGTCGGCGTGGGCCGAATGGGGTTCACCTGGTCCGGCGTGAAAACGGTTTCGCGCAAACGCGAGTGGCCGGACTGGAGTCCGCCGACTCAAATGCTCAAGCGCCGACCGGACCTGCCGCGCCACATGGCCGGCGGCATGGAAAATCCGCTTGGCGCGCGTGCGCTTTATCTTGGTTCAAGCCAATACCGCATTCACGGCTCAAACGAGCCAGACACGATCGGCGCCGCCGTATCGTCGGGTTGCATCCGCATGACCAACAAGGACGTCGTCGATCTCTACAGCCGCGTGAAGGTGGGCACGACAGTCGTCGTGCTCAATTAAGGCGAGTCGGTATCTGGTCGTCCTCGCTCTCGATTGACTCGCAGACCGGGCGCATGCGCCAGACTCCGTAGCGCCACGGCATGAGCGGATTGGCGTCGGCGCGCAGCGTTTCTGGCACTGGATCGAATCCCGCGCCGCCGCCGGGGCGGCAGCGGCAGACGCGCGCCAGGCCCATCCAGCCGCCCGCCCAAAGGCCATGTTTGGCGATCGCCTCGTCGGCGTATTCCGAGCAGGTCGGCGCATAGCGGCAGAAGCGCCCGGCGATCATCGAGAAGGTGACGCGATAGAAAAGGATGAGCGCGCGCGCCGCGCGGGCGGGAAGGGATGGCGCCCTATCAGTCGGTTCAAACACATGCCTAACATATACCTTCGACGCGCAGCCTACAAAGCGGAGCTAATCAGATCTCTTGACAGGAAATCATATCAACGCGATCTCGCTAAACATTCGCGTGCGGCGCACCAAGTTTTTTTTTCCTTGTCCGCTGCGGGCGGCGTGCTAGTCTAATTACCGACTGATTATTTGTTTTCGGATTTTCTCGATGTTGGACGAAAGTAATTCCCCGGTCAGCGCCTCGGATGTCGTAGATAAAGCGGACCGCTTTGAATGGTCCGGAGGAAAGCTCGAACCAGGCATTGCGCTGGCGCTTTCCGGCGGCGGCTATCGCGCGATGCTGTTTCATGCCGGCGCGCTGATGCGTTTCAATGAGTTCGGTCTGCTGTCGAAAACGGCGCGCATTTCGAGCGTATCTGGGGGCTCGATCACTGCAGGAGTCCTTGCCCATCGATGGTCATCGCTCGGCGCGCCGGACGCGAACGGCGTCTACGCGAATTTCAAACAGCTTGTCGTCGACCCACTCTTTGCGTTTTCGAAACAGAACATCGATCTTATCGACGCGATTTGGGGTCGGCTGCCGTTTCGTTCGCCAGCGAATGAGGTTGCGCGCAGCTACGACAAATTTTTGTTTGGCTGCGCGACGCTTCAGAGTCTCCCCGATACGCCGCGCTTCGTTTTTTGCGCCAGCAATCTGCAGACCGGCGTGCTGTGGCGTTTCTCCAAACTATACGCCGGCGACTATCTAGTCGGCCGCATCGATGATCCCGCGTTTCGCCTCGCGGAGGCGGTGGCTGCGTCCTCGGCCTTTCCTCCAGTTCTATCGCCGCTCGAACTAACTCCCGGCGTTGAAGCCTTCCAAGACTGGCCGCGAAAACCAGGCGAATCCCCGCTGCCGGACATGTCCGCTTACAGGCGGCGTGTTTTGCTGGCAGACGGCGGGGCTTACGACAATCACGGGCTGGAGCCTATCGTTAAGCGCTACATGACGCTTTTCGTCAGTGACGGCGGCGCGCCCTTCGTTCGTATGGAGGATATAAACACCGGCGAGATCAGCCAGCTTCGGCGTGTCTTCGATCTGACCGACAATCAAGTGCGCGCTCTGCGCAGGCGCGACCTCATCGCCCGCTTTGTCGACGGGCGCAACAAACTGATGAGCGGCGCCCTGAAAATCGATGGAATGGACGCTACTGCGCGTTTCGGGACTTATTGGGGAATCGACGGCGGCGTCACGGCCGGCCCCCGCCCGACGCGCTGCCGTATGACGTGGCGCAGACCGAACATCTCGCCGGACTGTCAACTCGGCTTGCCGATCTCGGCGACCACGCGTCCCGTCAGCTCGTTAACTGGGGCTACGCGATCTGCGACAGAAACATTCGCACGCATTACGTCGGCCCGCTGCCGCAGCCCGGCGCCGCGCCGACCTGGCCTTTCCCCGAGGCGCCGCTCGGCTGAAAAGCGCCGCCAATGTTCTTTTGTGAGATTGTGAGATGTCCGAGAAGTCAACCGACAAACCTTCACCCTATCCGAAACCGACGCGCCGATATTTGCGCGGCTACGCTTTCGATCCCAGTCTCGTCACACAGTTGGAGAACGCGCCCGTTAGCGTCCTCATTTACAAGATCAAGTGGGAAGAGGCTCTCAGCGCCGGACCCTGTGGCGAATATCTTGAAGTGATCGACGTCGATCCCGCAAGCAATGCCTATTACGATCCGGTCAACCTCAACCACGCCGACATCCTCGCCCAGAACGGTCTGGCGCCTTCGGAAGGCAATCCGCAGTTCCATCAGCAGATGGTCTATGCGGTCGCGATGACGACGATTGATCGCTTCGAGCGCGCGCTGGGACGCAGAGCGTTCTGGGCCGATAACGACAATGCTGTCGCAAAAAAGCCTGAAGAAAACGGCTTCGTCGAGAAGCTGCGCATCTATCCGCATGCGCTGCGTATGGCCAATGCGTATTACAGTCGCGAAAAAATGGCCTTGCTGTTCGGATATTTCCCCGGAACTGCCGATCGCTCGGCGGGCGTCTATCCTGAAGGCCTTGTCTTCACATGCCTCTCGCATGACATCATCGCGCACGAGACGACCCACGCGCTGCTTGACGGATTTCACCCCTATCTGCTGACGCCGGACAGCAGAAACCGCGAAGCGCTCGCCTTTCACGAGGCGTTCGCGGATATCGTGGCTCTTTTCCAGCATTTCAGTTTTCCGGAAGTGCTCGAGCATCAGATCGCGCATACGCGTGGCGATCTGAGCAGCGAAAATCTCCTCGGCCAGCTCGCAACGCAGTTCGGACATGCGCGCGGCATGCGAGGCGCACTACGCGACGCCATAGGCTACTACGACCAAAAGAAGCAGAGATGGGTCAAGCGGGAGCCGGATCCGCTCGCGGTGATCTCGACCAAGGAAGTTCATGCGCTCGGCGCAATTCTTGTCGCGGCTGTTTTTGATGCATTCCTGTCGATCTATCGTAACCGTTCGCTAGACCTGATGCGGCTCGCGAGCAACGGCACTGGAATGCTCGCCCCCGGCGCGCTCCACCCCGATCTTGTTCGACGCCTTGCGGAAGAAGCAGCGCGGTCCTCATCGCATGTATTGAACATGTGCATCCGCGCCCTCGACTATTGTCCGCCGCTGGACTTACGCTTCGGCGAATTTTTGCGCGCGCTGATCACGGCCGATCTCGATCTGATGCCCGAAGACGAGTTGAAATATCGCGTCGCCTTCATCGAGGCTTTTCGGCGCAGGGGCATCTATCCGTCGGACGTACGCACACTTTCTGAAGACAGTCTGCGCTGGGGCACCCCGGATGAGGATCCGGTCATGACAACTAACTCGACGGCTCGAAAGCGGATCAAAGCCACGCTGAAGAAGTTTGCGGAAGAAAATGATGTGCGCAGTCGGATAGACAAGTTGCGCCATCTTCAGGAGCGAAAGAAAGTTTGGCTTGAGACGCGGCGGATTGAGGAAGAGCTGAGTGGGGCGCTCTCTGATTTAATCCAACCGGATACCCAGTTGCAGAAGCTTCTTGGTCTCACGATCGCCCCCCCGAAAGACCTTACGCTGATTGATCCCACCAAGCCATTTCGTGTCAACGGGCTTCGTGTTGCGAGACGGCTGCGGGATGACGGCCGCGCCGTCAATCATGTATTTTTCACGCTGCTTCAGAAAGCTGTCTGGAAAATGCCAGACTCGGGCGATTCGCGAGAGCAGATTTTACGGGCTGGCTCCATGGTCGTGTGGGACCTCGAAGCCTCCGAAATTACCTATGTGATCCGAAAAGGTCTGACGCATCAACAGCAGGTCAGAGAGGCTCAACTGGACGAGGATGATGCCATGTCCCTGGCAGACACTTATTTCGGCGCGCAGAAAGAACTCTTCGCGCAGCTGCACCACAGCGGCGCATAAGGCGAAAGACCATGGCGAGACCAGCAAGAAAAAGCCGCTCATCCAACGGCAGGATGTCCGCTTCTTCCGATTTCCGCATGCGCGTTCGCATGTATCGTCACGGCCTCGGCGACTGCTTTCTGCTGACCTTCCCGCGGGCAGGTCAGGCGCCTTTTCAGATTCTCATCGATTGCGGCGCACTGCACCGGAACGCTGCTGAGATGACGGCGCTGGTCGAAGAAATCCGCGACACAATCAAACGCGAAAACGGCAGCGAAAACGCGCGTCTCGATGTGGTTGTCGGCACGCATGAGCACAAGGACCATTTGAGCGGCTTCAATCAGGCGCGCGATATTTTTGAGAATGAATTCGACTTCGGCGAGGTGTGGCTCGCCTGGACAGAAGATCTTTCGCAAAAGGAAATAATGGCGATCAAGAAGGCGCGGCGGAAGGCCGCAGAAAAGATTCGGGAAGTTATGCGATTGAATGCCAATCTGGCGGCATCGTTGGATGATGTCTCCTCGCTGATGGCGTTCTCTGCCGATGACGACGATGGTGTTGGAACCCAAAAAGTCTCTGACGCCCTGGAATATCTCAAAGAGCGAGGCCGCAGGCGCGGGAGCAAGCTACGATTCCTTAAGCCAGGCGAAGAGCCTCGCGCGCTCAAGGACGTCGATGATGTCAGGGTTTTTGTGCTCGGTCCGCCGCTTGATCCGATTTTGCTCAAATCGAGCGAAGTGACGGAAGCAATGAAACGTGACGGCACGATCTATCACCTTGCGTCGTCCGGGCTTTCCGGCGTCGAGGCGCTGGCGGCCGCAGCCCGCGCGCCGGATGACCCCCTCGCGTTGCAAGCGCAGCCTTTTTCCTCGGCCGTGAGCAAGAAGAATTTCAAGAAGGCTCCAAATTACGAAAAAGAACCATGGCGACGCATCGACGGCGATTGGATGAGCGCATTCGGTCAGCTCGCGCTCGATCTCGATAACGACACGAACAACAGCAGCCTCGTGCTGGCTTTCGAGTTTGAGAGCACCGGCGAGGTGCTGCTGTTCGCGGCGGACGCTCAGGTCGGAAGCTGGCTTTCATGGCGAAAGCTCAACCTAAAGGACGGGCGCAAGGAGATGCCGGCGCTGGAGCTCCTGGGGCGCACCGTATTTTACAAGGTCGGACACCACTGCAGCCACAATGCGACGCTTCGAAACAATGGTCTCGAGCTGATGCAGGATGATCGCCTTGTCGCCTTCATTCCGCTGGACGTAGAAACCGCGAGAAAGCAGGGAACCAAAGGTTGGGAGATGCCGGCGAAGCCCTTGTTAAAGGCCTTGAAGAAGCACACCGGCGACAAAGTGGTGATTTCGGACGCCAGCGCGAAGAACCCAGTGTCCGCGGAGGCGCACAAAGCAGGCGTAGTCGCAACGGATACCTACATCGACTACGTCCTTCGCTGACGATTCAAAACAATAGGCCGCCCCTTTCGGGGCGGCCTTGTCGATTTTCAGCGTCCAATGCGATTTCACTCCGCCGGCGGCAGCGCCGGCGCAGGCTCGGCAGCTTCGCGCTGCTCGATGATGAGCTCGTCTCGACCGCCGGCGATGGAGCGGAACTTCGACATCGCCGCGCCCGTGCCGGCCGGGATCAGACGGCCGACAATGACGTTCTCCTTGAGGCCGACCAACGGATCGATCTTGCCGTTGACGGCGGCCTCGGTGAGCACGCGCGTCGTCTCCTGGAAGGACGCCGCCGAGAAGAAAGAGCGCGTCTGCAGCGAGGCCTTGGTGATGCCGAGCAGCACCGGCGTGCCGCTGGCGGGCTTGCCGCCGTTCTCGATCGCCTTGGCGTTCGCCTCTTCGAGCTCCGGCTTGTCGACCTGCTCGCCTTCGAGGAAGCCGGTGTCGCCGGGATCGACGATGTCGATCTTCTGCAACATCTGACGCACGATCACTTCGATGTGCTTGTCGTTGATGTTGACGCCCTGCAGCCGGTAGACTTCCTGGATCTCATTGACGAGGTAAGCCGCAAGCTCCTCCACGCCCTTGATCGCCAGAATGTCGTGCGGCGCCGGATTGCCGTCGACGATGTAATCGCCCTTCTCCACGACGTCGCCGTCCTGAAGGTGAATGTGCTTGCCCTTGGGGATCAGATATTCGACCGACTCGGCGCCTTCCTCCTGCGGGACGATCGAGAGTCGCTGCTTGTTCTTATAGTCCTTGCCGAACTGCACGACACCCGAGATTTCAGCGATGATCGCGTGATCCTTCGGACGGCGCGCTTCGAACAGCTCCGCGACGCGCGGCAGACCGCCGGTGATGTCGCGCGTCTTGGCGCTCTCGACCGAAATGCGCGCGACGATGTCGCCGGCCTTCACCGTGCCGCCGGGCTCGACCGCGATGATCGAGTCGACCGGCAGCAGGTAGCGGGCGTCGCCGCCGCGCGCGAGCTTGCCGATCTTGCCGTCCGGGCCCTTGATGACGATCGAGGGCTTGAGGCTCGCCGACCGCAGGTTAAGCCGATAGTCCATGACCATGCGCTTGGAGATGCCGGTCGATTCGTCGGCTGTCTCCGACATCGACTGGCCTTCGACCAGATCCTCGAAGCCGATGACGCCGTCGATTTCGCTGATGATCGGCCGCGTATAGGGGTCCCACTCGGCGAGGCGCTGGCCGCGCTTCACCTTGTCGCCATCGTCGACCTTCATCTTGGCGCCGTATTGAATGCGGTTCACCGCGCGCTCCTCGCCATTGGGACCGAGGATCACGATGGCGACGTTGCGCGCCATGACGATCAGATCGCCGTCCGAGTTCCGCGCGAGATGGCGGTTGCGGACGTGGACCTTGCCGTCGAAGTTCGACTCGATGAAGGACTGGTCGGCAAGCTGCGCCGCGCCGCCGATGTGGAAGGTGCGCATAGTGAGCTGCGTGCCAGGCTCGCCGATCGACTGCGCCGCGATGACGCCGACGGCTTCGCCCATGTTGACCGGCGTGCCGCGCGCGAGATCGCGTCCGTAGCACTTGGCGCAAACCCCGTTCGTCGCCTCGCAGGTCAGGACCGATCGGATCTTCACCTCCTGAATGCCGGCGGCGCTGATCGCATCGATGTGCTGCTCCTGGATCATGTCGCCCGCGCGCACGATGACGGTCTTGCCGTCCTGCGACATCAGATTCTCGGCCGCGGTGCGGCCGAGAATGCGCGAGGCGAGCGAGGCGACCACCTGTCCCGCGTCGATGATCGCGCGCATGCGGATGCCGTTCTCGGAGCCGCAATCCGTCGACGAGATGATCGAATCCTGCGCGACGTCGACGAGGCGGCGCGTAAGATAGCCCGAGTTCGCGGTCTTCAACGCCGTGTCGGCGAGGCCCTTACGGGCTCCGTGGGTGGAGTTGAAGTATTCAAGGACGGTAAGGCCTTCCTTGAAGTTCGAGATGATCGGGCTCTCGATGATTTCGCCCGAGGGCTTGGCCATCAGGCCGCGCATCGCCGCGAGCTGCTTCATCTGCTGCGGCGAGCCGCGCGCCCCGGAGTGCGACATCATATAGATCGAGTTGATCGGCAGATCGCGGCCGTGCTCGTCTTTGCGCACCGCGGAGATGCGTTGCATCATCTCTTCGGCGAGCTTGTCCGTGCACTTCATCCAGGCGTCGACGACCTTGTTGTATTTTTCGCCCTGGGTGATCAGGCCGTCGTTATACTGCTGCTCATACTCCTTGGCCGCGGCGCGCGTTTCGGAGACGATTCTCTCCTTCGTTTCCGGCACGACCATGTCGTCCTTGCCGAAGGAAATGCCGGCCTTGAACGCTTCGCGGAACCCGAGCGCCATGATGCGGTCGCAGAAGATGACCGTCTCCTTCTGACCGCAGTTGCGGTAGACGGTGTCGATCATGTGCGAGATTTCCTTCTTGGTCATCAGCCTGTTGACGACGTCGAAGGGAATCTTGGTGTGCTTGGGCAAGAGCTGGCCGAGCATCATGCGGCCGGGCGTCGTGTCGAAAATTTTCGACACCCGCTTGCCTTTTTCGTCATAGGTCCAGGCGCGGCCCTTGATCTTGCTGTGCAGCGTGATCGCCTTGGCGGCGAGCGCGTGCTCGATCTCGCCCTGGCTCGCGAAAGCCATACCCTGTCCCGGCTCGCCGTCGCGGTCGAGCGTCAGATAATAGAGGCCGAGAACGATATCCTGCGACGGCACGATGATCGGCTGACCATTGGCCGGATGCAGAATATTGTTCGTCGACATCATCAGGACGCGCGCTTCGAGCTGCGCTTCCAGCGACAGCGGCACGTGCACGGCCATCTGGTCGCCATCGAAGTCGGCGTTGAAGGCGGCGCAGACCAGCGGGTGCAGCTGGATCGCCTTGCCTTCGATCAGCACCGGCTCGAAGGCCTGAATGCCCAAGCGATGCAGCGTGGGCGCGCGGTTCAGCAGCACCGGATGCTCGCGAATGACCTCGTCGAGCATGTCCCAGACCTCGGGCTTTTCCTTTTCGACAAGCTTCTTCGCCTGCTTCACGGTCGCCGAATAGCCCTTGGCGTCGAGACGCGAATAGATGAAGGGCTTGAACAGCTCCAGCGCCATCTTCTTGGGCAGGCCGCATTGATGCAGCTTCAGCTCCGGACCGACGACGATCACCGAGCGGCCGGAATAGTCGACGCGCTTGCCCAAGAGGTTCTGGCGGAAGCGGCCCTGCTTGCCCTTCAGCATGTCCGCGAGCGACTTCAGCGGGCGCTTGTTGGCGCCCGTAATCACGCGTCCGCGGCGGCCGTTGTCGAACAGCGCGTCGACGGCCTCCTGCAACATGCGCTTCTCGTTGCGGATGATGATGTCAGGCGCGCGCAGTTCGATCAGGCGCTTCAGACGATTGTTGCGGTTGATGACGCGGCGGTAGAGATCGTTCAAATCGGATGTCGCGAAGCGGCCGCCGTCGAGCGGCACGAGCGGGCGCAGATCCGGCGGGATGACCGGAACTTCCTTGAGAATCATCCATTCGGGACGATTGCCGGACTGAATGAACGCCTCGATGATCTTCAGGCGCTTGGCGAGCTTCTTGGGCTTGAGCTCGGTCTTCGCCTCGGCGATCTCGATGCGCAGCGACGCCGCGATCGCTTCGAGGTCCATCGACTCGAGGAGTTTGCGAATCGCCTCCGCGCCGATCATGGCCGTGAACGTGTCCTGGCCATATTCGTCCTGCGCGCGCAGATACTCCTCTTCGGACAGCAGCTGACGCTCCTTGAGCGGCGTCAGGCCCGGATCGATGACGATGTACGACTCAAAATAGAGAATGCGCTCGAGATCCTTGAGCGTCATGTCGAGAAGCAAGCCGATGCGCGAAGGCAGCGACTTCAGGAACCAGATGTGCGCAACCGGGGCAGCGAGCGAGATGTGGCCCATGCGATCGCGCCGCACGCGCGCGAGGGTGACTTCGACGCCGCACTTCTCGCAGATGACACCCTTGTATTTCATCCGCTTATATTTGCCGCACAGGCACTCATAGTCCTTGATCGGACCGAAGATGCGCGCGCAGAACAGGCCGTCGCGCTCGGGTTTGAACGTACGGTAGTTGATCGTTTCGGGCTTTTTGATTTCGCCGTAAGACCAGGAAAGAATCTTCTCCGGGCTCGCGATCGAAATCTGAATCTGGTCGAAAGCCTGCGTGGCCACGACCGGATTGAAGAGATTCATGACCTCTTGCTGATTCATGGTCTTCTCCTGGACCGGGATGGAAACGCGCCTTGCGTCGTCCGCCGGTCGAAAATCTTCTTGGCGCGCCCCTTCTCCCGCAAACGGGAGAGGGAATCGCGAACTTACTCCGCCGCTTCGGCCGCCGTCGGCGGCGCTTCCTCTTCCGGCTCCGCGTTGGTCAGTTCGACATTGAGCGCCAGCGAACGCATTTCCTTGATGAGCACGTTGAAGCTCTCCGGAATGCCCGACTCGAAGGTGTCGTCGCCGCGCACGATCGACTCATAGACCTTGGTGCGGCCGGCGACGTCGTCCGA
>Ga0194127_10000362_pt1 | contig 73138 bp, 64 predicted proteins | sample TA2KigC100mmetaG_FD_148624 | JGI IMG/M metagenome (GOLD analysis project Ga0194127, IMG submission 148624) | Freshwater microbial communities from Lake Tanganyika, Tanzania - TA2015036 Kigoma Deep Cast 100m | ecosystem: Environmental > Aquatic > Freshwater > Lake | place: Tanzania: Lake... | reverse complement strand
AAAATCAGCCTTGGTTTTAGTTTGACCCAGTAGGGTTCTTAACGATTCTTGTTGCTGATCGCTTATTGCTTTAGGTGTTCTCATAATATCCTCCAATAATAAATTTACCGGGAGGATATTATATATTAGTTTATGTATGAATGCAACTTAGTATGGCCACCGGGATTGCGCACGAGTTTAACAACATCCTTGCAATCATAGACGGAAAGATACAGATGCTGATGCGCGAAAACAAAGGCAGGGAAAAATTGCTGGAGGAGTTGCGCCTTATTCGCAGTTCCGTCAAAGATGGCGCAGAAATCGTTCGCCGCATGAATAAATTCACAAAGACCAAAGAAGATCGGGACTGGTTTGTAACAATTCATTAACAGATTGATATTGCAATCCAATGTCATTAAGTTAAGCAATCCTGACAGAAGTAGGGGTGGATTAAGCGACAGCGACTCGAAGAGAAAGGGAACCGCATCCACCTTTCCTGTGCATATTATTGGTGGATTCGGCGTAAAAAACAACGCCTTAATCCACCCTGCCTTAACTGCGTTCGGGGGCATTCCCGGTTTTTTGTGAAAATAGACTACCGTATATCATGCCGGATATGAAAACATCTTCAATTTACAGGAAAACGCAGCCCTTCGACGGAGTTTATCCTGAGCGGTAAAAGATGCTTCGACTCCGCTCAGCATGGCATAAGCGAAGGGCTCAGGGTGACCGTGAATGTTATCTATAAAAAAGCATGTCATGCTGAGCGGAGCCTTAAGGGTGGATTAAGCGGAGCGAATCCACCATTTATGCGATAATTGTTGGTGGATACGGCGCAAAAACCAGCGCCTTTATCCACCCTTATACCGATCCCATAAACGGTTGCAAAAAATCGGGAATGCTCCCCTGCGTTCTGTTAACGATTCGTTAAAAGATTGATATCGCAGTCGCTATACAATAATATACGGATTAAATATTGGGTGGAAGCGGGGACAGAGGGTATTTAGGGTGCGGAATTTTGTGTTTCCGCAAAAAAATCTTGCCGAAAAAGATTAAAGGACCGGGGGAACGATTTTTCGCATTGGCAAATGCCGTGTCTTTTATAAGGCCTTTTCTATTTTTATTATATCGCAGATTATTTCGCTTTCCGGAAGTTGGATAGTAACTGTTTCCCCGACCTTTTTGTTGAGCAATCCTTTCCCGATTGGCGACAGGTAGGAAATAATATTATTGTCAATATCAACATCCCACGGGCCTAATAAGGTATAGGTGTCGTGGGTATTTTTACTCTTGTTTTGAATGGTTACCTTTGTGCCGGGAGATACGATATTCGTTTTTACATTGTATGGCTCGATAAACACCACCTTTTGTAAGTCCGCTTTCAGGCGTTCCGCCTTTTCAACCAACTGGCCCTGTTTTTCACGTGCTGCCTGGTATTCCGCATTTTCACGAAGGTCGCCGCGGCTGATGGCTTCGCCAAGGTCACGCGCATTTTCGGCAAATTCAACATTCATAAGGTGGTCGAGTTCCCTTTTCTGTTTCGCATAGCCCTCTTTTGTAACGTAAATTTTATTTTCATCCAGGGCATGTATTTCGGGTTTCTTGATTAAGGAGGGGTAGCGATCGCGAATGACGCTTTCAACGGAAATTTTGAACCAATCTTCAAGGCATTTGCTGCTTGAAATTACGTTATACATGCCTGCCGCATTGGATTCGTTCAAATGGTTCAGGGCGTAATCTGTTCCTTTTTCATCCAGCAGGCCTTTGATTTTGTTAAATGTTGATCTGATGTTCCCGTCCCTTCCCTTCTGCATTTTAAAATAAATATTATTTATCAGTTCGATGAGTTGGATGAAAAGTGTGCCGGAATTAATATTTGCATAAAGATTCGGGAAGCGCCCGAAAAAATTATTTTTGCAAAACCAGAAGTAATGTTCCGGGTATGCGTTAAAATGTAAAGACACTTTTTGCGATAAACTATTTAATGCATCATGCATGTTATCATTCACGAGTTCCTTGACGATAAATTCCCAAAGATGGCTGCTTTGGTCAAAAAACAGATCAACATATTTGTTTTGCCAGCTTTCCGGGAATATTTTTTTGATAATGCCAAGAACATGTTTTTTATATTCCAATATGATTATGGCATCGATCAGTTTTGCTATATTATCAGAACTTTGTATGACGGTTTCGATTGTGTCTTTATAATTTGACAGACTTTCGTTCAAAATGGTTTGTATTTGTTCGGCGATGAGAAGGCATTCGATAACGGCAGAAGGATTTGTTTCCTTTAATTTTTCAGCTTCTTGCGCAAACAGGGTCTTGATTTTATGTAAGGTGTCTTTGCATAGTTCATCGCTCTTTGCCTCCGAAATGTATTTTCTGGCAGACTCTATTTCTTTATAAATTTCTCCGGATCGGGTGAGTTTATTAATAATTTCCTGGTGAGGTGTCAATGGCGCTGTCCTCATTTCCAGAAACGCAGTAGCCGGTGTGCCTTCAGTAAGTTGGATATAGGGGTCTTTTAGCAGCAATTTCCTGGTTTTTGTCCACCATTTGCTCCATGCGGTTGATGGTATGATTCCCGACAGAAGTTGTTCTTTTACCGTATTTACCGTAGCTTTGCCTTTAAAATGTTTTAATGTGCGCCTGATCAGCCCTACAGGGTCTTCATCGATCATTTTGTTCAGAACATCTTTTTGGGAATGCATCATTGCCAGCAAACTGTCATTTTCCAGTTTCTGCAGGATATCGGAAGCAAGGTCTAAGGCAATTCCATGATTGCTTTTTTTCTCAAAATCAATATGGATTTTTTCTCCCTCCGGATCAAAAGAAACCACTTTTCCCACTCCCCAGCTCTTATGAAACACAAAATCCCCCTGATCAAACATACAATACTTTTCCAGCATTTTCACCGATGCGGCAATATCCGGGGATGTTTCGATATTTGATTTTTTGATGAAAAATTTCACATGAGGTTTTTCATGGTAGATATTGGAATAGCAGTCGGCAAATTTCGCGGCAAGTCCTTTTTCTCTCGGATAATATTTCAATATGTGCTTTAATACTTCCAGAAGATCGTGATATGCATTTTTCTCTTTATAGTAAGATTCCAGCATAATGAGAAAGTCATGCGCAAACCTTTTTTCCTGTTTTATAAGTAAATTGATGATATGTAAGAGTGGTTTCTTATCTTTAATTTCCGATTCAACAATGCCAAGCCATTGTTCTTCGAGTTTATCGTATTGCTCTGTGTTAACCAGATGTTCCAGTTCGTTATTATGCATATTACTATGGTTTATAGTGGAAACTTTATTGGACATTCTTTTATTCTCCTATTCTCCGGATTTTAATGAAGCATATTCATATTATATTACCATATAATTACCTTATAAAAATATTTTTTTAGGAAAACGGGATGAATACAACTCAATCATTACGGGAAGACGCGCTGAAAATCTATTTTGCAGGCTTACATTCCGTAGGGGCCGACGTCTGCATACAAAAATACATTAAGGTGAAGGATAATTGTATAACTGTCGGGAGGAAAACGTACGATCTGGGGAATTATAATAATATTTATATTACAGGGTTTGGGAAGGTAAGCGGCTTTATGGCTGCCGCGATGGAAAAACTGTTAGGGGAAAGGATAAAAAAGGGCATTGTGAACGTTCGTTACGGGTATGCTGCGCCATGTAAATATGTGAAGATTAATTCTGCGGGTCATCCCATTCCCGATAGCGCAGGTGTTAATGGCACAAAGGAAATCATTGGCATTGCAAAAGAGGCAAAGGAAAACGATCTTGTCTTTTGTTTGATATCAGGCGGAGGGTCTGCGCTGTTCGAATTGCCTTATGAAGGGATTTCTCTGGAAGAAATCAGGAACATTACCGCATTATTATTGAAATGCGGAGCTACAATCGACGAAATGAATGCTCTGCGCAAACATCTTTCTATGGTGAAAGGAGGGCGTTTTGCCGGTTTATGCAGGGCGGAAATGGTATCCGTTATATTGTCGGATGTAATAAATGATCAGTTGGACACGATTGCCTCAGGCGCGACTTCGCCGGATTCCAGCACTTTTTCCGATTGTGAAAGGATTTTGAACAAGTATGGCTTGTATCAAAAGATTCCCGTTTCCGTACGGAAACATATTCAAAACGGACTTCATGGCAACATTGAAGAAACGCCGAAACCCGGCGATAAAATATTTGCCGGAGTAAACAATGTCATCGTCGGCAATAACCGTACGGCATTGATCGCATCAAAAGAAAAAGCTCAACAACTGGGGTATAATGCGGTCATTTTATCTTCATGCATAAAGGGAGAGGCAAGGGAAATAGCCAAAGTTTTTGGCGCGATTGCGCGGGAAATTCATTTTTCCGGCTATCCGGTTAAACGCCCTGCGTGTATTATTGCAGGGGGGGAACCGACGGTGACGGTAAAAGGTGATGGTTTGGGAGGAAGAAATCAGGAATTTTCTCTATCTGCCGCAATGGAAATTGACGGATTGGCGGATACCGTCATATTAAGCGCGGCAACGGACGGAACGGACGGCGGCACTGATGCCGCAGGCGCAATGGTGGATGGGGCTACAATTATGAATGCAAAGAGTAAAAAATTACATCCGGAAAAATATCTTTCCCATAACGATTCATTTTCTTTTTTCAGGGAGACACATGAACTGGTAGTAACAGGCCCAACGAAAACAAATGTTATGGATATTATGTTGTTGCTTGTAAAGTAGTTTGGTTACTGATCAAAAATCCAGCCTTCGCCGGATTCTGCCTCGTATGCGCGGTGGGAAGAGTCTTTGGTCATGCCGTGTTCTGTCAGTTTCCATCGGTTTGCTTCCTTTTCATACGTAATTTTATACGAATAATCGATCATTCTCCAGCGCCAGAAGAAAAAATGAGATATGCCTGTTACAAATATTTCGATTTGTTTTGCCTGGGGATCTATATCCTCAAACATCGCTACGCAATGTTTTGTTGTATTTGTCGCTAATTCGCCCTTTGCGATTGAAGCATACTGGTATTTTTTGCCCTCAAAATAGTCCTCGTCCAGTTCTTTCACCCGGTCCATAAGCTCCGGGTAATAGGTATCGGTATATTTTTCTCCCGTATCTGTTTTCAGAAACACATCTATCGGCACCAGGATTGTTTTGTCGATAGTATTCTTTAAAGTATAAAACCAGATGATGTAACATAACTCTCCCTTTGTTCCTTTGTTATGCACATACGTCTTTGGCGCGCTCCAGGAGAAATCAAGCGGCGAAGCATATGTTACATTTAACATGCCTGTCACGATCAGAAACGGAACTATCCGGGGAAAAAATTTTGGCTTCAATGGATTATTCCTTTCTTGATAGTTGAATTTTCGTAGTGCGTGATTTTTTTGGTGTGACAATAATATTTTTTGTCGCACTGTAAACATAATCTCCCATCGGGGTTCCGTCATTATCCGCTTCAACGCCACAGGCATAAAACCTGACGGGGTTGGCGACCCAGAAATCCCGAGGAGGCGCTTGCCATTTTACGTGCCAGTATTTGCGGTTTGAGCCCTTTTTTGTATGTGTTGCGTAAAGGCCTCCTGCTTCCACTTGTGTGTCTTCAACTTCACCAACGTTAATGAAGGTTCCGACTAACCGGTTAAAATAACTATCCTGAGCGGCAATTTGAAACCCGTGATAATACGTATCCGTCTTTTTAAACGAAACCAGGATATCAACAATTTCTCCCGGTTCGCACGTATCCAATACAAATAACATGAATTTACCCTTTCCCGATCCGGCAATGTGTTGGTGGTGGCATCCCAGAATGTTGCAGGTGGTGGCGGCGGGAGCATAGAGCAACTGGCCGTCTTTGGTTCTTGCGGAGCCTACGCATGCCAATGGCGCTCCATCGGAATTGGCAAATGAATAGCGGGATAATACCCCGAATACTGAAACAAGAAATACAATGAAAGAATACACCGTCACCCGAAGGGAGGGAGAAAAGGTCAAATTAAATAAGTGTTTGCGCGAATAAAAAGAAAAAAGATTCATTTATTTTTTATCCTTTACGTTTACAGAAACCGATTTGAGAAGTTCTAAAGCATAGTATATGGGAACACCGAAATTTGATCCTCTGAATCCCGGAAAGATTCCGTAATTAATACCTATTACCTGTCCTTTTTTGTTAAATATGGGACCGCCGCTGCCGCCAACGGTTGTTTGTGCATCGTATACAATCCTGTTATACATAATATCGCTCAAATGTCCTTGTGTGGAAAGAGGTTTAATGAAACCGAAATTGGAAAGTTCCTCGACTAAGGGAATAAAAGGCATATTGATAAATTGTCTCGCCAGTTCCGGATCCATCTTTGCAAAAATGGCCTTTATCCCCGCAGGATATCCCAATAATAGTATCGGTTCTCCAACTACAGCCCCCTTGCCCGTTGTGTCCAGTTCATGCACCGGAATCTTTTTGCCCCGGGTATCAATGCGCAGCACCGCCACATCCACCTCGGTTGAAACCGCTTCCACGGTTAACGGAAACGGTTCTTTGATTCCGGGGAAAAATGCCCTGAAGATGTCAAATTTCGGTTTTATCCGGGGATCCAATTTTGCGTCAGGAAAGGCTTCAAACTCCCACCATGGTTCCGCAATATGACGATTGGTTATGATGAAGCCATCGGGACTCACCAAAAAACCGGTGCCCGTATATTCGTTCATACCGCGCTTTTGCCCCATCATAAAAAGCGGCTCTCCTGTTTCTTCATCATAATAGGAGAAAACGCCCTGGATAAGGCATACGCCATTAGTATACTTTCTTATTATATTTTCTGCAATAGACCTTTCGAGTTCGAGTATTCTTACTTTTTCAACGGTAGTGGTTAATTTGATATTTTGAATATAAAAATACGTAACCACAATAGCGGAGAAGGCTATCAGTGCGATAAAAATGCGTAGTTTAATGTGGTGTGAAGTCTGGGTATAAACTTCCCATAAAAGATGCTTGAAGAATCCCGTCGCCGTGGTAAAACGCCCTTTTTGTGAGGTAAGGGCAATGCCAAGCGAGTCTTCCAATATTTCAGACCATGGTTTGCAAACATCACCTTCGTCCATTTTTACACGAAACCGCACTTTTGGTCCTCCTGCTCCAAATTCGATGAGGTCGCCGTCTTTAAGCGCAATTTCACGAACCAATCTATGGTTGACGAGAGTTCCCTTTGAACTTCCTTTATCGCTTAACAGGTAATCACATTCTTTTAGGTTTATTTCGGCATGAAAATTCGAAGTGTTTGGGTCTTCATTTGTGTTGAATTTAATATCATTTGAGGCGTCGGTGCCAATAGTTATTCTTTCAGAAGAGAAAACTTCCGTTTTCCCGCGGTGGCTGCCTGATAAATAGACGAACACTGCTTTCAGGGTAATTTCTCCCTTGCCGTAAATTACGAAGCAAAGATAATAGTAAAAGGACTAAGCCGGCTTTGCCGGGAAAATTTTTTGTTTTAATTTGCAAAGGCAATTATACAATTATGGATTTATATGTCAATATGAGAAGAGAAATCGTAATAAACGGTGATTGTCCGCTTTGCGGCTATGAAGGGGTTTGCAAATATTTGTTTATTTCGTTGATCAGTGTTTCTTTCGTGAACGGTTTTTCCAGGAATGACACCTTTCCCAGCGCCTGGAAACACTGATACGTTTGTTTGTCCAATGAAGACGCCATAATAACGGGCACGTCTTTATAATGCCGGTCTTTCCGCAGCAGGGCGAATAATCTGTCGCCGGTAATGTTTTCCATCATAATGTCCAATATGACCAGATCATATTTTTTTTCTTTCATTTTTTTGAGCCCATCCTCGCCGTTGGAAACATAGGCAACTGCGAATGGCGCATCATTCAGCATATCCCGGTAAAATTCCTGCATTTCAGGATCATCTTCCACTATTAATAAGTCCTTCATGGTTTCCTTTCCTTTTTAAAAATGAAATATTCGTAAACCATTAAATTGTTACTAAATTTTTCATTTCGCAGATGATGGCAACGGCAGTCTGAATATGAATTTTGCCCCTTTCCCTCTTCCGTCAGACTCTGCCCAAATGCTGCCATCATGCAATTCAACAATATTTTTGCATATCGTAAGCCCTATCCCCGACCCTGGCAGGGAAGAGGTTTCTTTATAAAATTTATCAAAGGCGTGTTTAAGAGCTTCTTCTCCTAATCCTCTTCCGGTGTCTTTCACTGTCACCTCAATACCTTTGGGAGTTATCCGGGAGGAGATATCAATCTTTCCGTTGTCGGTAAATTTTATTGCGTTTCCCACCAGATTAACAAGTAAATAGTACATTTTATCCTTATCTGCCTTTAAAATCATATCGGCAGGTATTTGGTGTGTAATGGTATTGTTTTTCTGAATTGACAAAATATTTAGTTCCGAGATAACCTGCTCCACCAGATCGATAAACGGGAAACCGGTTACATTTAAATGTTCTACCCCTGACTCCAGCTTAGAGAGATCAAGCACATTTCGAATAATATTTTTCAAATGATGTATATTGTTTTGGAGAAGATTATGCACATGCAATCCTTTTTCATTTGAAAATTCTTTTTCTTTGCCGAAGGAACGTTTATACATATCGATAGCCATTTCCATTTTGGCGACAGGGGTTTTCAGTTCATGCGTAACGTCGCGGATCAAATTATTTTTTAATTCATCCAGTTTTTTCCTTTCGGTGATATCCCGGCAAAATCCCTCGATGCCGATTATTTTATCATTTTGTTTGATAGGGAGCGCCTCCAGAGACAGCCACACAACCTTGCCTTGTTTGTGAATAACACGGAATTCAAAATCCATCAATGAGTTTTTTTCTCCGTTCAATAACTGGAGAATTTCGCTTTGTACCCGTTCCTGATCATCCTCGTGGCATAACGAAAGTCCGTAGCCCTGATTATCATAAAAGTAATGCACAGAGTAGCCAAGTATTTTTTCTACGGAGGGGTTTATTAAGAAAAATTTCCCGTCACCTGTGCACTCAAAGATAATGTCAGGTGAACTTTCCACCACTGCCCTGTATTTCTCTTCGGCGTCTTTGATTCTGTTAAAAAGTCGTGTATTTTCGATTGCCATGGCTAATTGCGGCGCAATTTTCGATACAAAATCCACATGCTTTTTTGAATAATATTTTCTGCGTTTACTGCCGAAATTTATACTGCCTATTATGCGTTCCCTGAATTCAATGGGATATTTTTTTTCATCTATATGGAATAATTTCTGATGTTTCATTATGCAGCCTTTGTAAACAAGAGGAAAGCCCATCCGTGAACGAATTCCTTCTTTAAACAAAACGGTGTCGCTTACAAACTGGCTTTTGGCGGTATCGTCCACTATTACAGGACTATTGGATTGCACTACTTTCTCCATTAAGCTGCCCTTCATGGGATATAGGTCGCCTTTCTTAATATCGGTATTTTCATACATTTTTGACTGTACCACGAAGGCTTCATACAGATCATTGTCTTCGGTGATAAGGGTAATGGTTAATCTGTCAAAATCAATTATTTTAGACAGCTCATTGCTCATGGTCTGATATACTTCGCGAATATCAAGACTGGAGAAGATGATTTTGTTGATGTTGAGAAAAGTGTTTTTGTTGTAGGTAAACATAAAAATAAAAGTAGGGCAGGCATTGCCTGCCCTACTCTCTAAGAAACAAATGAACGTGCCAGTTAAGGTAGAGTGGATTAAGGCGTTGTTTTTTACGCCGAATCCACCAATAATATGAACAGGAAAGGTGGATGCGGTTCCCTTTCTCTTCGAGTCGCTGTCGCTTAATCCACCCTACTTCTGTCAGGGTTGCTTAACTTAATGACATTGCCTACCCTACCCTCTAAAAAATGGATGCAGATGCTTAGACAGCCGTTTCTCCGCTTTCTCCTGTGCGTATGCGGTGAACATCGTCAATGGTGGAAATAAATATTTTCCCATCCCCGATACTGCCCGTTTGTGCCTCTTTCTTGATACACTCGACAATTTTATCCACATCCTGATCTGCAACAACGATCTCAACTTTAACCTTTGCAAGCAGGTCTACCCTGTATGTTCTGCCTCTCCATTGTTCCGTAATCCCTCTTTGTGCACCATGTCCTTTAACGTCTGTGACAGTCATTCCGGGATAGCCCAGTTCTTCCAATGAATCTTTAACAATGCTGAGTCTCTCCGGTCTTATTATGGCCTCAATTTTCTTCATTAATGATTCTCCTTTAACAATTAAAAATGTCCAGATACCTGATTATCTGATCATTTTGTACGTTTTGTGCCGTACAATAGTAAATTAGATTCTTCGCTGCGCTCAGAATGACAAACACTGTCATTCTGAGGAGTGAAGCGACGAAGAATCCCGACTTTGAAAATCCTTAACATTAAATTAGCTCTGAGCTTCATAATAATGATATGAAATTTCTTTGTGCTGGGTAAGGTCCATGCCAGTCTCTTCTTCGGTTTCAGTAGGCCTCAATCCCACTACTGCTTTAACAAACCATGTTAAAAGGGCGGTGACACAAAATGCCCATGCCCATGCGGCAAAAATTCCAATTATTTGTTTTCCTAACAGGCTTGGGTTCCCATGGAATAATCCGTTGGGAGCGGCGGGATTTACCAATGAATCGGCAAAGAGCCCCGTTGCGAATGCCCCCCATGTTCCGCCGACCGCATGCACTCCGATGACATCCAGTGCATCGTCATATCCCAATGCCTTCTTCATTTTCATTACGGCAAGGCTGCATAAGATCGCAGCCGGCACTCCTATGCCGATAGAAGCCATAGGCCCTACAAAGCCCGCTGCCGGGGTTATCGCAACCAGTCCGGCCACCGCTCCGGAACATGCGCCAAGTATGGTTGGTTTCTTGTGGAATGCCCATTCAATAAAACTCCATGTCACAGCGCCTGCGGCTGCGGCGGTATTGGTAACAACAAATGCATTGGCGGCCAATCCGTCGGCGACCAACGCGCTGCCCGCATTAAAGCCAAACCAGCCAAACCACAGTAAACCTGTTCCCAGCATTACGAAGGGCAGGTGGTGAGGGGGTTTTGCTTCTTTCGGATGTCCTTTCCTTCTTCCGAGAATCAGAATTACGGCAAGGGCGGAGGCTCCGGAACAAATATGCACGACCGTTCCTCCGGCAAAATCCAGTGATTGTATGCCGAGAAGCCAGCCTTCGGAAGACCATACCCAGTGTGCTATCGGCGGATAAACGGCAGTGCACCACAGGAGTATCAGCAGCAGCCATGCGTTAAACTTCATTCTCTCGGCAAAAGCGCCCGTTATCAAAGCGGGGGTGATAATGGCAAACATGCCCTGAAACATCATGAATGTCAAATGGGGAATTGATGTTGCGTAAAGATCGCTCGGAGCCTGTCCGACTATGCCTGATCCAAGCAAGCACCATTTAAGCCCCCCGATAAACCAGCAGCCGGGAGCAAAACTCAGGCTGTAGCCCCAAAGCACCCACATTACGCCGACTACGCCCATGCAAATGAAGCTCAGCCACAGGGTATTTACCATATTTTTCGCGCGCACCATGCCGCCGTAAAACAGGGCAAGGCCGGGCGTCATAATTAATACTAAAGCGGTAGATACGAGCATCCACGCATGGTCTCCTCTATCAATACCCGGCGCATCTCCTGCCATCGCATTTGAAGCGAAGAATGCCAATATTGATAAAAAGAAAATCGATGAAAGGCCAGCATACACTCCTTTTCTCATTTCCATCTCCTTTTAAATATGTTTTATTCTTATTTTCAATACTACCCTATCGCCTTAACTGAAACCGATTATTTTACTGCTATGGAATAAGGACTTAATTGTTTGTTTACGTCATTTTTCACCTCCCTAATTTTCACAAGGCTTAAGTTTTATTTCCCATAGATAACTGGCTAATCTGTCCATGTCCGTGCCTAAAAAAAGAGAAGGCTCTTTCTCCTTCATTCTCTCCACAATACTTTTGCATCTTTGTGTTGAATATAATAATGTAATGTCGTTCATTTTGGATGGATTGTGGCATGGGATGCAATTATTGCTATACACACCTTCGGTGACGTCTTTAATATCTTTTTCTGCCATATGTTTCAGAGACTGAAATTCAGTGAGTTTTTTTTTGTCTATTTCGCCTTTTTGGTATTTTTTGAATAGCGTAATTATTTCAAGTTCATCGTTCGTGAACCTCTCTTCCCGTTCCGTTTGCAATCGGTTGAATGCGTGCAGGACGTCTTCCTCCGTCCAGTCTTTGTGAGAAAAAATATATTCTAACAGATGGCACTGTCCGCATTTCTTGCTCAAGGTATCGTTCATGTTTTCATCAGAATGTATTACCGGCAGGGAAATATCTTTATTGTTGTCAGAAGAAATCAATAATTTTGCATCAGCAGGAGAACTTACGATTTTCACACCTTCCGATAAGCCTATATAAGGCATAAACCCTAAAAAGTCCTTCATCTGCCCGATTTCGATTTCTGTATCTTCGGTGTAATAATAGATGCGTTTGCTCATATCATCATACGTGATTTCTTTTGGCAATACATACATCATTTTTTTGTACCGGTTATGATCCGTAAGGTGTTTTGCCCCCTGATCTATTATCACCTGTATATAAACCCTTTTGTCTTTAATGATGAGGGATTCCTTTCGAACAATGCTATTTTTAAGAGTTTCTTCCGCCCCGCTGTTTTGCAACTCTCCGTTAATCACAAAATTCTGACAGATTCCGTCAGAATGAAAGGAAAAAGTAATAAGAAAGAATATTGTGAAAAGGGGAAATAAATTAGGCCTTTGGCGACTTTTAACAGAGTAAGGGTGGGCATTACCCACCAAACGTAGAGACGCATTGCTATGCGTCTCTACAAGCGACGTGAGACGGTGGGCAATGCCCACCCTGCTATAATTGAATTTCCTAAACATTAAATTATGCCTTTGCCAACTTTTAATAATGTTGTGGTGGCAAGGTGCGCCTTGCCACTCAATGTCATTAAGTTAAGGTAGGGCGGATTAAGGCATTGTATTTTACGCCGAATCCACCAATAATATGAACAGGAAAGGTGGATGCGGTTCCCTTTCTCTTCGAGTCGCTGTCGCTTAATCCACCCTACTGTTTAAAATTCCTTACATTAGAACATAATATTTGTCTTCCAAATTTTTATGGCATTGTAATAAAAAAAATAATCATTGCCAGCTAATTTTATTAAAGTGGGGTGGGGCCGCCAAAAAAGTCAAGTAATTGGATTTTCTATCTGTTACATGCTGCAATAGATTAAGATAATAATCATTGCGACTTACTAAAACTTTTCAAACGACCCCGAATATTTATCTAAGCAAATATATTTAGTATATATGAAATATTTATTTAAAATAATCACATGGCTGATGAAAAAGCACGTAGCATGCCTAAAAACTTTTGTGAAAAAAGTATTTTATAACTACCTGATAATATGAAATATAGAGCTTTTTTGAGAGGGATGAATAGTATTTTCGGTGTTATAAAATAATTACAAAATCGGTTGATTTAAACCAATAATCTCCACAAAAGTGTTCGACTTTTAATTTTTGCGTATTTTTATGAATAAAAAGATGTCGTAGCCGGAATAGGGAGGATGTCTCGATATGCGGGGATTTTGTTCGTGGAAATATGATGGTTTTTGAGGCGGCAGGAGGGAGGTGAATTGCCAACGCTACCGCCTCAAATGAACCATCCGTCTGACATACCTTTTGAGAGGTATTTTGACAGTTGTGGTCTGTCAAAAGGAGAGGTTTTCCCATGTCAGATTTTTTGTAACAATTTAGTTTTTTGAAAAATCCGCCTATAATGGATATGATTTGTAGTGGCAAGGCGTGCCTTGCCATTGAGGATATTTTACGAGGCAAGGCACGCCTTGCCACTACGAAAATATTTTCTTCCGTTATATAACAGGCGCCATATAAATATCCTTTTCAAAAAACTAAATTGTTACGATTTTTTTCATTTTGTTCACTATACAATGTTGCTATGTCGGGTTTTTTAAGAAAGATTTTTTTCTGTATCTATTCAGCGAAATTTACCATGTTCCCCCTTAATAAAGGGGGTTAGGGGGTTGTCTTACATTTTAATGTTTTCTTACAACCCCCTGAGTCCCCCTTTTTTAAGGGGGATTCAGTCGATGATTATTTCGCTGAATAGTTACTTTTTTCTTACGATTCCGATACTACAATTTCTTTAATAATGTTCAGCAATTCTTCCATATTAATGGGTTTCTTTAATGAGTAGAGCGCACCCCTGTGCATTGCGGAAGCGAGTGGCAAACCTGATGAAAAAAAGTGACATTGCTCGCCGCCGGAAATAGCGATGACCTTTGTTTTTGGGGAAAATTTCAGCAATTCCTCAATAAATTTTATACCATCCATTCCCGGCATATAAATATCAGCAATTACTGCATCAAATTCATTTAATTTGCATAATTCAATGGCCTTAAAACCGTTTGAGGCTTCAAATATCCTGTATCCTTGTTTCTCCAGAAAAAATTTTATCACCTCACGGATTTGACATTCGTCATCTACTATTAATATATTGTTCATGATTATTCAAAAAGAGGGCTTTCTTCCTCCCTTGTGACTGATCGGGCCACGGATGCTTCGTGTGAAAAATATCATTAAAATCAGAAGCAACTTCAATGAATGCGTTTAATACCTTTGGGTCGAAATGTTCCGGCATTGTTTTGCCATCACCTTTTGTTAGTATTTCAAATGCTTCCCTGTGAGTGCAGGGCGATTTGTATGGTCTTTCGCTTCTCAAAGCATCATATTGGTCGCAAATCGTGGTTATTCTGCCTTCGATGGGAATATCTTCTCCCTTTAATCCTCTCGGGTAACCGGTTCCGTTCCATCTCTCATGGTGATTTAATGCGATGCTTGCCGACATTTGTATGGTGAAATATGATGACCCTGAAAGAATTTTTTCGCCGATAAGGGTGTGCTTTTTCATAGTTTCAAATTCTTCATGGCATAGTAAGCCGTTCTTCAGAAGGATTTCATCGGGTATCCCGATTTTGCCGATATCATGCATTGCGCTTGCGCATTGTATGGTTTTCGTAAATTTCCCGGGAAGGCCTAAAACGTGCGATATTCTTTCGGTATATAATCCTAATTTGGAAATATGCGCGCCTGTTTTGAAATCCCTGTATTCTGTCGCAAGCGACAGGCGTTGTATTAGTTCACTGCTCATTTTTCTGTTTATTTCCAGGGCATTTGCCAATTCTTTTGTTTTCTCAGAGACCATATTTTCCAGGGTAGTTGTATAATTTTTTTCTAATTGTGTGAGTTTATAATATTTAACGGCCTTTTTTATCGTGTGATATAATTGATCCGGCTGGAAGGGTTTCAGTAAAAAATCAAAAACACCTCTTTTTATCGCGTTGATAGCGATGTTTAATTCCGCATATGCCGTCATTATGATTACCGGTATTTCCGGGTTGAACGCCCGTATTTTTTCGAGAAATTCAATTCCGGAAACGTCAGGCATTTGAAAATCTGTTAATACGACATCAATATCGGCGGATGCCTGCAGCTTTGCAAGCGCCTCTGTCGCGTTATCATACGCATCGAAGGTGTAACCGGATTTTTTGAGTAATATGGAAACGGAATCTAAGACAAAAGTGTCGTCATCTGCAACGAGGATCTTCGTTTTTGTATGCAGGGTTTCCGGCGCCGCTGTTGGCGGGTGGTTTAAATGCGTAATTTTTACAAATGAGTCAAATTTTTGTGTATAAAGCATAATGCAAGAATTACATTGTCTGAATAATTAATGAATGCCAGCCGGTGGTATATGTCTCATAACCGGGAGCTCTGGCATGCGCAATACAACATTTTGTGTTATTGTAATCGGTGATGATGAATCCTTTTTTCCCTTCAAATAAGGTAAATTTGTTGGGGAAATCGATAGTGTCTTCAAGATTCCTGTGATGTGTGTCAGCCAGGACAAGCCCTTTTGCATCAACGACACAGACACGGCTTTTTGGTTTTTCTTCCTTGCTTAAAGGAGTATTTTCTACAATGGTTTGCGCAAGCGCTGAAAATTTAAAAATAATTCCCAGCGCGCCAATGATATTGCCGTATTTGTCTCCGTTTTCACGCACGGCGGTTGTGTATATTAAAGCAAGTTCGTTATTCACGAGCGGAGAGCGATGCACAACTCCCCATCCGAAATCATCTCCTGTCGCACATTTCATCGCCTCCTGAAACCATTTTGACCGGGAAGCATCTTCCCCTACGGAACGGTAGCGGTCGCTTCTTCCATTCGCCACGATCATGCCTTCCGGATTGCATAAAACAAGGTCAAAGTATACGGTGTAGGCGTTGAGGATAATGCCCATTCGCTGTGAAGCGAGATTATATACTTCAGGGGTTTTCTTCGACAGGGCATCAACGAAGCTGCTGTCCGTTGCCCACCACCGGACGTCGCATGATCTTTCGTACAAATTCCGGTCAATTAAGTCTATATTCGTTAAAGCCAGGTCTGATAACCGGAGACCTTTGTAATTGGTTGAGATATTTTCGTTGATTTTTGCAATTTCCTTAAAATCTTTCGAAGCATCTTTTTCCAGATTTTCCACCAGGCCTGAAATTTCCTGCGATAAGGAACCCATTTCCGTTGCCACAACGGAAAATGCCGCGCCAACTTCTCCGGCTCTTGCGGCTTCTACTTTTGCGTTAAGCGAGAGAATTTTGGACTGGAAAGTGATTTTTTGAATATCCTTGATTGCGCTGTCCATTTTTGAAGATAGCTGTATTGCCAGATTGGTGATGCGTTCGGGGCTGAAGGTTCCGTTATCAGCCGGTTGTTTTGCCGGACTTTTTTCTTTTTCGGTAATCATAAATTGACCCTATAAATGACTTTTTTGAACCCCTGTTATATTACTGTTTATCTATGACTTCTCTGATAATTGCCAAAAGTTTGCCTGGCAAAATAGGTTTTGTGACAAAACGAAATTCTTCTTCGCCTGAAAAGCATTTTTTATGAAAAAAATCATCACAAAATCCGCTCATGAAAATGGTCTTTATATCCGGCCGTATGTTCTTAATTTTGCCATACGCGTCCTTCCCGTTTAATACAGGCATGGCCACATCGAATAAGAGGAGCTGAATTGAATTTTGATTTTCCGTGAATTTGTTTACCGCGTCTTCTCCGTTCACGGCAACTATTACCCTGTAGCCATTCCTTTTCAGCACGTTTTCAAGAAGCATTCGAATTCCTTCGTCATCCTCCGCAAGAAGTATTTTTTCTCTGCCCTTTAGAGAATCAGGGTTTGGTTCCGGAATGCTGTTGTGTTCAATAACATTGCGAATCTTTGGAACCGGTTCATCGGGCAATGAGGGAGCATTGGACAGGGGGAGATACATATGAAATGTCGTGCCTTTCCCCGGCCTGCTTTGAACATCAATAAATCCATTATGCTGCTTTATAATGCCATACACAATTGAAAGGCCCAGTCCGGTTCCCTTCCCTATTTCCTTGGTGGTAAAAAAGGGTTCAAAAATTCTTTTTTTCGTTTTTTCATCCATGCCAATTCCGGAATCGGCAACGGATATCAGGGCATACTTTCCTTCTTTGCCGTACCCGTGTGCCTTTATAAATGCTCCATCCATTGTTACTTTTTTTGAGCATATGCTTAAAACGCCCCCGTCAGGCATGGCATCCCTCGCATTTGTGGAAAGATTTACTATTGCCTGTTCTATCTGATTTTTATCTGCCATAACAAAACAGTCTTCTTCCGAAAGAACAATGTCCTGTCGGATATTTTTTCTCATAAGCATTTCAATAAAACCCCCGGCGCTTTTTATGATGCCGTTGACGCCGGTTAATTGGAGGCTGAACGCGCGTTTTCTGCCGAAGGTAAGGAGTCCGTTTGTTAATGCGGTTGCCTTTTCAGTGGCGGAGAGTTGTTTTGTTATGTATTGCTGCAGCGGGTCGTTTTCCGCCAGTTCCATTTTCAAGATATTCGCATATCCCGTGATTGCCATTATGATATTGTTAAAGTCATGGGCAATGCCTCCGGCAAGCTGACCGATAGATTCCAGTCTTTGCGCGTGGTACAGTTGTTCTTTCAGTTTCTCCTGTTCCTCCGCCGCTTCTTTTATGGAGGTGATGTCTTCTCCCGTTATGAGGATATTTGTAACAAGGTCTCTTTCGTCTTTTATTAAGGAAATGCGGATTTTTTCATAATAAAATTCTCCGTTCTTCTTTTTGCTGATTACTTCCCCTTCGCCTTCTTTTACGGAACTGATAGAGCCCCATAGCCGTTTGTAATCTTCAGGAGGGGTGATGCCCGAATCCAAAAAAGAAGGCGTCATTCCGATGACTTCTTCCAGTGTGTAACCGGTTAATTGGGTAAATCCGTGGTTTACGTATTGGATGCAACCGTTTGTGTTGGTGATGATGATAGTGCTTGGGCTTTGTTCTACGGCCTGTGATAGCTTATGGAGCTGTGCTTCCGCATGTTTTCGCATGATGAACTGGCTAATTTGATTGCTGATGGCGTTTATCATGTCGAGTATTTCATTGTCGGGTGATTGTATTTTGTGAGTTAAAAAAACCATTACCCCGAAGCAATCTTCATTGCTGATAATGGGAAAACCAAAGGCGCTGTGCAATCCTTCTCTTTCCGCAAGAATTGATCTCGGAAAATTTGTTTCCCGTGTAACATCCTCAATCCAGATTGTTTTTTTGCTATTCCAGATGCTTCCTGGCAAACCGATGCTTTTTGAAAAGGTGATTTGTTTTGTCAATTCCATAAATTTGGGAAATTTTCTTGCAGGCGTGCACCATGTTTCCGCGATACGCAATACATTTGCGTTATGGTCTGTTAACCAAATTTCACCGATATCCCACTCCAGACATTCGCAGACGACCTTGAGAATTTTTTGGAATGATTCGGAGAGAGAGTCAGACTCCGCCAGAATGCATGTTACGTGATATTGCGCCCGCAACCGCCATTCGCTTCTCTTGCGCGCGGTAATATCTTCTTTGCATCCCAGAAAATGAGTGATATTGCCGTTGCGATCCTTTATCGGTGAGATGTTTGCGAGTTCCCAGTACAATTCGCCGTTTTTTTTCCTGTTGCAAAGCACGCCCTGCCAATTGTCCCCTCCGGTAATTGTTTTCCATAAATCTTTATATTCCTCCGGCCCGGTCACTCCTGATTTTAATATGCACGGATTTTCTCCAATAACTTCGTCAGGTGTGTATCCGGTCATTTGTATGAATTTTGGGTTTACGTATTCTATCGTTCCGTTCGTGTCGGTGATGATAACGCTGCAAACACTTTGTTCTACCGCGCTGGATAACTGCACGAGCTTCCTCTCCATTTGTTTGTATTTGAGTATATTTCCCAATTCCGCGGCAGCCGCGGCCACGAGGGCAACCATTTGTTCGTCTTCTTCCTTTCGTTCGAAGATAAAAAACGACATTACCGCTACAACTTCTTCATTGTCAAGTATCGGAACACCCATGCCTGCTTTTAAACCGCATTCCCTGGCAATCGGGGCGCGCGGGAAATTGGCATCGCAGGTGACGTCCAATATCCATGCGGGTTTTTTAGAAGACCATATGCGTCCGGGAAGGCCGACTCCGGGAGGGAGAGAGAGGTCTTTGCCTTTCTCTTTAAAAATCTCCAGCTTTTCATACTGACAGTATGCCTGATGCAATACCAGATACGTTCCGTCTGAAGAAGGCAGCCATACATCTCCGTATACCCATTCCGTAGCCTCGCATATCTGACGCAATACCGTGTAAAGGGCGGAATCGAAATCCTTTGCTCTTATTATTTCATGTATGAGTTCGGTTAATAGTTTTAAATTATCAGACATGGTTTTTTTTGAAATTTCATATATACTGAATTATTTATAAATAATGAGCAATAGTTATGCCATTCAGCAAGGGGGGAGAGGCAGAGAGAAGATAATTTACATAAGTGGCTATTTTATGAGAGATGCAGAATAAAAAAAAAGAGCCGTTCCTGTTTTTTTATGGAGTATGATTGCAGGAAATGTCAAATTTTTGACGCTTAATCAGCCACAATGACGTATTTCAGCTTGCTGGTTTAACCCTGACAGGGTTCTGAAACCCTGTCAGGGTTGCAAAATAGCTGAGAAACCATGTTTTTTAAAAAACCAAAGCGTTACGCATTTTTCGGATTATCTGGGGCAGAATGCTCTATTTCGATTCCGTTGCTCCTGCCTAAAAGTATCACAATGCTTGCAAGGCACGGCTCGATGTCTTTTGTCCCAAGAAAAGAATGGTGTTTCAGGGTGACACACTCTTTTCTGAGATTGCCAATGTGTTCGCAGACAGGAATTGCGGGGCACCTTCCCGGTTTTTTGGGTAATTTTGTTTTGTTTTGCAAGGGTACAGTCCTTTCTGAAAATAAGTTTTTTTATTTGTGGCGAACGATTTCATATTTTATATAATTTATTCGGAGAATTGCATTGATAAATTTAAGAACATTGACACATCTATAAAGAGCGATGATCGATAAAGAGAAGATCAGGAAAACTATCATAGAAATATTCGATGATCCGGAATGTTTTCTATTAAAGAAATACTCCGGGGAAAAACCTCCGAAAGGATTTCGTGTAGAATTATTTTTAGCGAGGAAGTTTAATACAGTACGCAATAATCTTAAAGAGTATGAATGCATACATTATATCGTGAAGAGAGGCTGGCGGGAGGAAAAAAGATTTAACACAATTTCATTTAAAAATTTGAGAAGAGTTTTTGGCGGTCAACGGTCGGCAAAAAAACAGGAGGCGGTTTTTTGCCGGTATTGTGAAAAGCGAGTCGTTCCCGTGAGGATTCATAAATTGGATTTTGGAGACGTTATGCTTTTTTTCTTTACGGCGGGGATTTGGGCGATCCTTCTCTTTTTTATGTATCTTTTTATAAGAAGGTGTCCTTATTGCAATCACAGCCTGAGAAAACTCAGACCTCTTTCAAAAGACAACCGGTAACTTAATTTTGAAGTACTGTCAGGAGGAAGCTCCTGACAGCACGAAAATGCGAATATAGCATAAACACTGACAGGGTTCTGAACCCCTGTCAGTGTTGTGCCTCTTTTCCTTAAGGTTCGAATTAATGGCCTGCCGGAACTTTCAGGGTGCTTGTGGATTCCATTTCAAGATGGTAGCCGATCTCGCCGTGCTGTGTAATATCGAGGCCGGTGTCTTCCTGTGTTTCTGTGGTTCTTAACCCTATGGTATATTTGAGAAACACTCCGATGAACATGGTCACCGCAAATGCATATGCCCATGAGATTATGAAACCAATGCACTGCAAACCTAATTGTCTGCCTCCTTCAATGCTCCAGCCAATGAATAAACCGTCAACTCCGCCTGGTCCCATCACCATTTTGGTGCAATAGAGTCCTGTGGCAAATGCGCCTATCGTGCCGCCAATTCCATGAACGCCAACCACATCCAGCGCGTCATCATACCCAAAGAGCGCCTTCAATTTCATGCTGGCGAAGTAACATCCGACGCCTGCCATAATTCCGATCTGTATGGCGCCCAGCGGGCCGACAAAACCGGATGCCGGGGTTATGGCGACAAGACCGGCGACCGCTCCCGATGCCGCTCCGATAAGCGTGGGTTTTTTCCGGTGAATCCATTCGCATACCATCCATACGAAGCAAGCGGTGGCGGCAGCAGAGTTTGTTATTACCCATGCAAACGCAGCCCTTCCGTCGGAGGCAAGTTCGCTGCCCGCATTAAAACCGAACCAGCCGAACCAGAGCAGTCCGGTGCCGAGGAGCACCATGGGAACATTGCAGGGGGGGCGTATGTTTTGTTTCCTGCGTTTTCCGAGCAATATTACAAGGGCAAGCGCAGCGGCTCCTGAATTTATATGCACCACCGTTCCGCCTGCAAAATCCAGCACTTTCCATTTTTGGAGAAATCCCCCGCCCCATACCCAGTGGCATACCGGGTCATATACGGCGGTTGCCCACAGAGGGATGAATATTAAAAATGTGCTGAATTTCATGCGTCCCTCAACAGCGCCCATCATAAGCCCCACAGTAATAATGGCAAACGTTGCCTGGAATGCCAGAAAGGTGTATTCCGGAATGGTGCCGGAGAGCGTTTCAGGCGTTATGCCCCGCAGACCAACCTTTGCCAGACTTCCGATAAAACTGCCGCGATCTTCTCCAAATGAGAGGGAGTATCCCCAGAATACCCATTGGATGCTGACGACGGCCATGCACATAAAGACCATCATCAGCATATTGATGATATTTTTTGAGGAACACATTCCTCCGTAAAAGAAAGCAAGTCCTGGAGTCATAAGAAGCACTAATGCCGATGACATAAGTATCCATGCATTGTTTCCCGTATCCAAAACATTTTCTCCCGCCCATGCTGCGGATGAAGCGGCCATTACCGCTATAAAGCTCAAAATTATCAGGCAACAGAATTTTTTCATTTTTGAAACCTCCTTTTAACCGGTTAATATCCCTTATTTTCTCGTTAAAGGGGAAAAAGCCTAAATTGCCTTTTTCCCGGTTTCCCCAGTCCTTATTCGTATAACATTTTTTACGTCGTAAATAAAAATTTTACCATCGCCGATGCTGCCTGTTTGCGCCGCATCGAGAATTGTTTTGATAATTTTATCCATGTTTTCATCTTCGGTAATTATCTCTATCTTAATTTTTGGCAACAAATCCACAGTATACTGTTTGTCGCGGTATACTTCGGTTATTCCTTTCTGTGTGCCATGACCTTTTACTTCCGACACTGTCATACCGGCGACCCCTATGGCCTTTAGGGCGTCTTTTACGGCAGTTAGTTTCTGATCCCTGATAATCGCTTCAATTTTTATCATTACAGCCACCTCCGATTAATAAAAATAAAAAAGGGAAAAAGAATGTTCTTTATTATGATAAAAAAAGAAAACCTCCTTTCGTGAAAAAATCAGCGTAATATATTTAATCAGGCCTTCGGCAACTTTTACCAGAGTAGGGTGGGCATTGCCCATCAAACGTAGAGACGCATTGCTATGCGTCTCTACAGGCAACGCGAGACGGTGGGCATTGCCCACCCTACAAAGAGTGAAATTCCTTGTTAAACTATCAAAGGGCAAAACACAGTTTGTTCCTAAATTGGGAACAAACGGTACAGCATGTAATGCTGCACCGTTACAAGAAAATTCCATGTATAATTATTATATATAAATTATTCATATATAATGAAATTTTAGAAAAGAATGTTACATTATCTGTTTTTGATGTCAAGGAAAATTTAAAAATATTTGTCTGATGAATGATTTACAAACAAAGAGGAAGGTTGCTGAAAATAGTTATGAACAAGGTACGTAATATATTGATAGGAGAAAAGATGAAGATGTGTGTTTTTCGTCTTTATTTCGCAGGTTATTGATAACAACCTGTCCCATGTTCATATATATCCAGTCCTTTTTGTTCCGCGCTGATGGGGTCTCTTAATCCGCCTATAATACGTTTCAGAAAAGAGAGAAAAAGAAAACCCATGCCCAAACACCATGCGATGAGGGTGATACACGCGATAAATTGGGCGAGCAGTTGCCAGCCCGATCCGGTAATTAATCCTTTTACATTGGCATATGTTCCGTCGGAAAAAATTCCCACAGCAAGCAATCCCCAGAGTCCGTTAACACCGTGTACCGATATGGCGCCTACAGGATCATCAATTTTTAATTTGTTCTCGATGATATCCAGGCATACGCTTGTAAGAGCGCTGCCGATACCTCCTGTTACAATGGCAGCCCAGTGAGGAACGTATGCTCCGGATGCCGTAATGGCAACGCAGCCTGCAAGGGCTCCGTTGCAGGCCATGCTTATGCCAAACGTTTTTGTTCTGAAGTAAGAAATATAGAGCATGACGATAGCGCCGGCCGCAGCGGCTAAAAAGGTGTTTGTCGCTATAATCGATACGCGCAGTTCTGTGACGGCGAGTGTGCTGCCGGCATTAAAGCCAAACCAGCCAAAAATCAGGATGAGTGTTCCGATGATAATATACAGGAGGTTATGTCCCCGGATGACATTTGAACTGCCATCGGGATTGAACTTTCCGTATCTCGGCCCGATGATCCATGCGGCAACAAAGGCAATCAGTCCTCCGACTCCGTGCACTACCCCCGAGCCGGCAAAATCTCTTGCCCCTACCCCAAATGGCAGCGTTTCAAGCCAGCCGTATCCCCACATCCAGTGGCCATAAACCGGATAGAGTATGCCGCAAAGAAATATGCTGTTCAGGAGGTGTGCATGGAATTTACATCTTTCGGCGATAGCGCCGGTCACAATCGTGGAAGCGGTAGAGGCGAACATCATTTGAAAGAGCCAGAGCACGGAAATATGCACGTCGTATGCTTCCCCTATCAGCAAAAATCCGCTATAGCCGATAAATTTGTTTCCGTGTGCAAGGCCGGGGGCGAGCTGAGAGCCGCCATACATTAAAGCGAAGCCGAAGAGCCAGAAAACTATTGTGCCCGCACAAAAATCCATAAAGCTCATGGCCCCGTAATTCAGCGTGTTTTTCTTTTGCACAAAACCTGCACCGAGGAAGACAAAACCCACCTGCATATTGAAAACCAGGAAGGCGCTCATCAAAGTCCATGCAAAATTTACTGAGAATTTTAATCCCTGTATGCTGTCAGAGTAGGTTAGCGCTCCGCTGGGATCACCTGCGGACGCATCGTTTGCCAGGAATGCTGTTATAGCGATTGAAATGATACAAAGGAGATATTTTTTCAATAGGTTAGCCCTGATAAATATTTTATAAATACTATAACAATAATGGAAAAAAATTTATATAGCAAAACAAATATGGTTTTCGAAACATTAAACAGAGTCTTCCTTTTACAAATAGAAATACCCTTCGACTCCGCTCAGGGTGACAATAAAAGTCATCTATGAAAAACATGTCATGCTGAGCGGAGTCGAAGCATATTATAGTATAAAACTTTCGAAAACCAGATGCTTTTAACTATATATGCTTGTAAATTGCCAATTAACCAAACTTCTGCTGAGATTGATGGATAATTTTGAGGATATTTTTAATGAAATTTTTGTCATGGATGTTTTTAAATAAAAATTTTTTTAAACATAGTAACTGTCGCAATGAAAGAATAACTGGCGCTATCATAATTACACATGATAGCGCCAGCTCTGCATTGAGCGCTTTATTGAGTTCCGATCAGATGGCAGTGGCGTCTTTCTCTTTGGTGCGGATTCTATAAACGTTTTCCACGTTTATTACAAATATTTTTCCGTCGCCAATGCTGCCTGTCTGTGATTCCGCCACGATAGTATCGATGATCTTTTGGACATCCTCGTCTTTCACCACAATTTCCAATTTTATTTTTGATAACAGATCTACACGATACCTCCTGCCGCGCCATACCTCGCTGATGCCTTTCTGGCTGCCATGTCCTTTTACTTCCGTAACCGTCATTCCGGGATAGCCCAATTCTGTCAGGGCGTCTCTCACAATATTAAACTTCTCTGGTCTGATTATTGCCTCTATTTTTTTCATGAAAGTCCTCCATCTTTAGTTAATACAATATGCTTGTTCGACCACAAAAAGGGCCGAATGTTTTAAATGTTCAAACGTATTTTCCTTATTTTACCTTACCATAAACCCATCTGCCAAGTTTCTCGGAATAAATTTTTTCTCGTGACTTGTCCTTGCTGATAGCATCTTCAAGCAGAGATAATTGTTCTTTTTCTGCTTTAACATCGATGAGGTGTTCTCCTACGGCGCCAAACAATCCTTCTTCAACCGGATAGCAGGAAGTGCCGTGATATGCGATATCCAGTCCCTCTTCTTCTTCCATGTCAGAGGATCTTAAGCCGATTGTTCCCTTCAATCCGAAGAATACTGCGCCTCCGAATGCCATTGCATATGCAAAAGCCACAACGGTTCCGATAAATTGGGCAAGCAACTGCTGGCCGGTGCCGAGTATCAAACCGTTTACACCATAAGTTCCGTCTGCAAATAATCCCACGGCAATCATACCCCACATGCCGTTTGCGCCATGCACTGCAACTGCGCCAAGAGGGTCGTCAATTTTCAATTTTACTTCCACGAGGGATACCGTGCCTCTCATGATAAGTCCTGCGAGTACGCCGATAACTACAGCAGACCATGGGGGTACATAAGCACAAGGAGCGGTAATGGCAACCAAACCGGCCAAAGCCCCGTTGCAAACAAAAGAAATATCGGCAAACCCTTGTTTGCCCCATGTGAAGAACAGCATGATCGCAGCGCCTGCTGCGGCTGCAAGGAAGGTATTTGTTGCAATTATTGATATACGTAAATCGGTTCCTGCCACAGTGCTGCCGGCGTTAAAACCAAACCAGCCGAAGGCAAGAATAAAACATCCAACGACAACATATGTCATATTGTGTCCGGGAATTGCATTGGGAGTGCCGTCAGGGTTGTATTTTCCCTTTCTTGGTCCTACTGCCCAAGCACCCATTAATGCCATAATGCCGCCAACGGTATGAACGACAGCGCAGCCGGCAAAGTCAATTACCCCGCGGCCGATGGGAAGGGTGCTCAGCCAACCACCACCCCAGACCCAATGACCATAAAGCGGATAGATAATACCGCACATTAAACAACTATAAATTACGTAAGGCAAAAATTTCATTCTTTCCGCAACGGCGCCTGCGATGATTGTCACTGTCTTTGTCGCAAATACCATCTGGAAGAGCCAGAACATAACGGTTTTAACGTCATATGCGTCTCCTAAAAGCATAAAACCGTCCCATCCGAGACCGGGCCATCCTATGTCAAGCCCTGAATATGTTTTTGCCCCGCCAAACATTACCGCAAAGCCGAAAAAGTAGAAAACGCACGCACCCAGCGTGGAATCAATGAAGCAGTGCGCAAGGTAATTAAGCATATTCTTTTGGCGTAAAAAACCTCCCAAGAAGGCAAAACCTGCCTGCATGCTGAATACGAGAAACGCACCGACCAAAGTCCACACAACGTTAATTGAAATCTTTAACCCTTCAATACTGTCGGAATACGTATTTGATCCGTTCGGATCTCCGGCCGCTTCAACAACCCCCATGCCAAACATAAACAGGCCTATTATTAGTAAAAGCCAAATACCGATCATAAATTTGTTATAAATGTATTTCATAGATTTAGCACCTCTCCTTTTAATCACCTCTCTAAATTTACTTATTTTCCACAATGTATTACTTTATGTCTAAAATTATATTTTCAATAATCCCTCCTTCCCAAAATTAAAGATTTAAAAAGGAAAAAATAACACATTCCAATGCGTTGTGGTTAAGTGGATAAGTTATCGTGTTCTTTTAACGAATGTACCTTTGTTAATAATTAGGTGATGATAAAAACCATTTTTCTTAAATTTAGCATAATATCGCAATTATTATTCCATCTATTTACTGCACAATTTTTTCAGACAACTGCATAAAGTATTAAAGACTGTAACTGTTTATAGATAAAATAGATAGCACAATACACTCTGGCAAATTATGGTTCTGTAATAATTTATGGCAAGAATATCTTAAAAGTAACGAATTTGACTATATTTATAAAAAAAATTTCTAACTATTTTAAATATAAATAATTACAGATTGATTATTATTTAATTTTAAAATGCAGCATTGGTCTATTTCAGCCATAACGGGAAAATGGTGTAGTTTATTTGTTTTTTTTCCATAAAAAAATTTAGATTTGTTTTCTTTTCGGCAATAAGGAAAAATTATTTTAGATGTGACGTGTAGTATAAAATGAGTGCGTGTTTTAAAGGGAAAGAAGATGTTCTTATTCCATAAATTAGTGTATGGAAATGGAACAAGACAAGAAAGAGAAAGTTTTTTGATTGTAAATGTAATATTTGGCATTTTTTATGCTAAAATCGTAACTATTCGGCGTAAATGTTACATGGCTCGTTCCCAAGTTCACGGCTTGGGAGCGCAATTATTGCAGAGACAGGTTTGAAACGTGTCTCTATTTCCTGTTATTAGAAGCAAACCTGTCTCCCGGCAGACAGGCGTTCCAAAGCAAGAGCTTTGGAACAAGAAGAACTCAGATAGTTTAATATATGTATACAATTAATAATTATTGTTTTCAAGATTTTAAATGCGAGTCAAATTTACATAAGTCCAATTATGCCGTTTTGGCTAATTCCGCCGGAAAGGGAATAAAATACGCCCCCTATGCCGATTTTTCCGGAGAATATAATATTCTTAAGGAACTTGACCATAGACAAATTCCTAAAGTGTATGATATCGGGCAGGGTAAATTATACAGAGATGAGAAGTTTTTAATAAAACAGAACTTTATCGTGTTGCAACATATTGGCGGTTATGACCTCGTGAAATATTTTAGAGAGAAAAATGTAGAAAGTTCTGAGACGATAGATGAGGTGGTAAAGGTATTTGTCACTTTATGTAATCCCTTATCGTATTTGCATGCTATGAATTATTTGCATTGCGATATAAAGCCTGGTCATTTGATTTATAACCAGGAAACAGGTCTGGGGCATATTATTGATTTTGAGTTGGCCATTAAACAGGGAGAGACTTTACGGGGAATCAGCAGAGAGTATGCCTCGCCTGAACAGTTGCAGATTCTTGCGTATTTGAGGAGCCGAAAAGAAGATTCTGATAAAAACTCCCTTCCCCCCGCAATGCAACTGGATGGCAGGACTGATCTGTACTCTATTGGGCTTTTGCTATATGAAATAGTTACGAAAACAGTATGGCAGAAAGGGGCGGATTTGCCGCGGAAAACTAACAAATGCATCCCTCAAAAATTGGAAGAGATTATAATGAGGCTTTTGGAAGAAAGCGTTTCGAACAGGATTTCTTCTGCGGAAAAACTGGAAAAAATGTTGTTAGATATTTAATACGATTTGTAATGAAAGAGCGCTCTTGAAAAATATTATCATATCAGATATTCATGGAAATGCCGATTCCCTTGTGGCATTTATCAAAGAAATAGCAGAGAAGGAAAATACTGTTGACCGGCTGCTTATCGCGGGTGATATTGTCGGGTATGGCGCTTCTCCCAATGAATGCTGCGACATTGTGCGCTACCTGAAGTATGGAAAAAGAAAAGTGCCGCTGGAAAGAATATGTGAAATTTTCGGGCAAATGAATCCGGGCGCATCTCTTAATGGGAATATGACAGACGCCATTCAATCGATGGAAAGAAAATGTGTGGTTATCGGTGGCAATCACGATAAACAGGTTGTTGGCGAACCCTCGTACACTTCGGAAATGAATCCCGTTGCGCAAAAAGCCGCCGATTGGACAAGGGAGGTATTAACAAAAGCAAATTTTAGATTTTTGAAATGGTTGCCATTGAGGAAAAAATTTAAAAAAGAACGGTTTGAAATAGTGCACGGCACCCCTTCTTATCCGCGTGGCTATGAATATGCGAAAAACGCAAGCGTGCTAAAGTACACTACCCTATGGTCAACGATCACCTTTGGAGGTCATACACACCGCCCCGCGGTGTACATTTACACAAAAGAGAAGAGGGATATAAATGCTTCTGTCCTCATTCCTACGGATAACTATGATATACGATTGATGATGATAGAAAAGGAATGCGCCGATAAGACAGAGTCTTTCACCGTAGAACAAAACAATGACTGGAAATATTACGTCAACGTAGGATCACTGGGACAGCCACGGGATGGAAATCCTGACGGGTGTTATGTTGTTTTTGATTCTGCTTCAAATCAGATAAGTTTCCGGCGAGTAAAATATAATGCAGAAGCCGCATCGAAAAGAATAACCGAAGCAAAATTGCCGAATGAGTTGGCTCAGAGGGTATTAAAAGGGGTTTAATTTAATGTGTAAGGAATTTTAAATTGTTTATGCAGCGGCAAGGCGCGCCTTGCCACTGCATTGTTGAAAGTCTCCAAATGCCTCATTAATAAAACAAATTCAGCAGGCATGATATTCTTGTTGGGAGGAGATAGAATGTATACTATTAACAAATATAAGTTTAATGAGTTCAGGATTACGCCGGGCCACAGGGCAAATTATGCAATTCTTTGCAATCCTGAGTTCAAAGAAAATCAGTGGGGCATAAAATATCATCCCTCCAACGATTACACGAGGGAATATAAGATACTTTCTCTCTTTTCACATCCGCAAATTCCTGTCCGATATAATGTGGGGCGGGATACCATGCACAAGGAGGGCAAGTTTGTTCTGGCGCAGCATTATCTCATTATGACTCATTTTGAAGGTGAGGGAGTGCCTGAATATTATAAAAAGAGGAACATGTCCGACCGGAAAGAAATCGAAAATCTGATCCGGCATTTTGAGAGTGTGACATTGCCATTGACGCATATGCATTCGAAAGGATACATTCATTCTGACATTAAACCCGGTCACCTTATATTAAATGCAAATACGGGCATAATGGCGCTCATAGATCTTGAATGTACGATTAAGACAGGTGAGGTAATTCTTGGCATGAGCAAGGAATACGCCTCTCCGGAACAGAAGCAGATGATACAACTCTTAAGGAAAAATGAGGGAGAAAAAGAGGTATTGAAAAAAATTAAGGTCGGGGCTGCATCCGATTTATATGCGGTAGGATTGATTCTTTACGAAGCCCTCACAAATAAACTATGGCAGGAAAATCCCGTTTCGCCGGTAGAATTAAATCCGTCAATTCCCGAGAAACTCAACAAGGTGGTTTTGGGATTACTGGAGGAGAATCCGCTGAATCGCATACATTCCGCGGAAGTATTAAAGAAAGAATTGGAAGCGATCGTGTAATTATTGCTTGTTTGCCCGGCGTGCCAGAATTCTTCTGGTGTATTTTCAGTCGTGATTTTTACCAAAAGTAAATGTCCCGCTCTTCCCGCCGGATTTTTTTACCAGGTGGATGTCGCTTATCACCATTTCCTTATCTGCGGATTTGCACATATCATATATGGTAATTGCGCAGATGGACGCGGCGGTAATGGCTTCCATCTCTACTCCCGTCTTCCCGGAAACTTTTACTTCTGCGTATATCTCAATAGTGTCCGTGGCATTGTCCGTATAATCTATCTTCACGCTGGTAATATTGAGCGGATGGCACATCGGGATAAGCTGCGAAGTTTGTTTTGCCCCCATAATTCCGGCAATTCTCGCAACCTCAAGGACGTCTCCCTTGTGCATTTTTTTGTCCATAATAAGGCGGAACGTTTCGGGATTTGTTGTGATCTTTGCGTGGGCAACAGCAACCCTGGCAGTGTCGTCTTTACTGCCAACGTCCACCATCCGTGATGCCCCTTGCTCGTCAAAATGTGTGAGTTGTGTCATTTATTTTGGAGTTAACAATGATTGTTCTTATGATTTCGAAAAGATTCGCTTCGGTTTTTCTGAAGGTAACAGAAATGAAATAGAAAGTCAACAAGGCGCCGGAAAATTAAATGATAAATGTCGGGGTTCACATATATTCAACTCAGTCTGCCGAATGTCGTTAGTTTATTTAGATAATAATCCATTAATAAATATAAGGAATTGTCTATAAATTTGGCTTTTACCTTTGTGTATGCGGTATTTTGGCTTGTAAAAACTTTTTGAACATCGGAGAATATTATTAAATGGTCATCTTTTATTAGTTTCTCTATTTCATCCAGATATTCATCTATCACTTAATAAGCCCTTTTAAGTTTTCCTTTGTATGCGCCCATTCTTTAATTCCATCAATCAGCGCCTTCCACTCAAAAAAGTCTTCTTCATCACCAATTTTTCCTTCCTGAAAAAGGGTATAAAATTCATCTGAAGAAAGATGGTATTTGTTTTCAAAAATTCTGCATCTGTTTTTTAACTCTTGTAGCGCCAAATCACATATCTTGCCTTCTCTTTCAATTGTTGAAATTAAACTTGACTGTGTTGTCATATTAATCTCCTTGTTTCTTCAGTGAATTATTTTTAGCCTTGTAGGGTGGATTAAGCGGAGCGAATCCACCATTCATGCGATAATCGTTGGTGGATACGGCGCAAAAACCAGCGCCTTTATCCACCCTACCCACACCGATCCCATAAACAGTTACAAAAAATCGGGAATGCACCCGTAATCAAGAAACAGTGCCTGACGATTCTTATTAATCGGGCATCAGGCAATAATAGCTGAAAATAACAAAAGCGAAAAAAAAGGCAAACAGGATATTACAACAAGATATCTGCCTTTTTTAACGAAATTTGATTGGGTGGCATGGACAAACTTTGTTTGTCCGTAGTTGGTTAAGCATTTACTTTTTTCTGTTCTTTTTTCAATGATTCCGTAATATTTAAGATACGATTCTTTGCTCTCTCCCTCATTTTGTAAACGGTTTCGGCACCTGCGGCAGGCCGCACCATTGGGCGATGTCGTTATAGTACCCTGCAAACTTTCGCGCATATTCTATCCCGTTATCAATAGTTTTTATTACCTTGCCGATGTTTGTATCCGCATTTTCCAGTTTTTCGATAAATTGTTTAATCCGCCTTAAAGGCTTTGATTCTTTGGCTTCTGCCTTAGGAACTTTTTTAATCTCCTCCAATGCCTTCTTCACCAGTTCCAGTTCATTTTCCATCTGTTGCCGTTTACTATCATCCTGAACATAAATCGGCAGGTCTTCTTTTTCGCCGCATTCAGTGCAACGGAGAGCAGTATCACCGTAGCCTGCCAACTTGTTGAGTTCATCCAATGGAAACAGCTTTGGATTTCCTGAAGAGGCACACTTTGCGGTAGTGCAGGGGATGAGGATTTTAAAACTGATGTGCCTGAACGACTTCCGGTGGATTGCCTCAATTTCGTTTCCGATAATGGTTAACAACTCTTTTTTCCGGTAATCCCTTCCGACAACACGGACGGAGATGTCCTTGTTCCCCTCGCCGGAAAAACTGGTCTGTATTACCTCCGCCGTGCAACCCTCTCTTTCAAAGAGAGCGCCGTACCGCCACACCAGTTGCCTTCCGCCGGATTACTTCAAGATCGTTCATGGGTTTATCCTCCTGGCCCTCGTTTTAGATAATAGGAAAGATGATGGGAAATTGTTGTAATAACCTGGAGTAGTCTGGGGAGAAATTATACCAAAAGGAGGAAGAAAGCAAGCTTTTTTTGATGCCTTCTGCCAAACGGGAAGTATGGGGTGATGCCATCATTATTCAATTCAACGCGGAAGATGTTGAACAGGTTTTATCTATTGGGATAATAGTGACCATTTTATAGCTTCACCTTTTTCTATTGCGTTAGCGTCTGTTACTTTTTTCGTAACACTTTAGTTCCCGTGATAATCCCTGTTTTAAAAAAATATTTGGTGAAATGAAAAGACCCGCCATATTTGGCGGGTCTTTTTTGATTTTTGGCTCCCCGGGTAGGATTCGAACCTACAGCCTAGTGGTTAACAGCCACCCACTCTACCATTGAGCTACCGGGGAAGGATTTTGCCGGCGAACATGCAAATATTCAATTAAGCGGGATAATTCATTTTTCATGTTTTTCCGGTGAACGATCATATCAAGAAAACCATGCTCAAGTAAAAACTCCGCTTTTTGAAAATTACTGGGTAGTGTCCGCTTTATTGTTTCCTGAATAACTCTGGGGCCTGCAAAACCAATGAGTGCTTTTGGTTCGGCAATCGTAATATCAGCTAATGAAGCAAAGCTTGCCATCACGCCTCCCAGAGAAGGGTCTGTCAAAACCGATATGTATAGTCCTCCCGCCTTTTGAAATTTCGCTATGGCAGCGCTCGTTTTTGCCATTTGCATGAGAGAAAAAATTCCTTCCTGCATGCGCGCGCCTCCGCCGGAACCGGAAATAATCACCAAAGGCAATCTCTCTTTTATAGCCTTTTCCGTTATTCTTGCAATCTTTTCTCCCACTACCGATCCCATGCTTCCCATAATAAATGTCGGGTCGGTTATCCCTATCATGGTTTCATGACCATTGATTTTTCCTTTTCCAACAATAGCGGCTTCTTTCAGCCCTGACTTCTGCTGGTCTGCGGAAACCCTTTCCGGGTATGACATGCGATCAAAGAAATTCAACGGATTGCATGGCGTCATATCAGGCCAGTATTCTTCAAAACTATTTTCGTCAAGCAACAGCTTTAATCTGTCTCTGCTGAAAATGCGAAAATGATAATCGCACTCCGGGCACACCAAAAGACTTTCTTCAACGGTTTTTTTATACACCAGGCTCTTGCATCCATCGCAACTGATCCACAAGCCATTCGGCATGTCTTTCTTTTTTCTGAAGAATACCATTGAAATACCATGCCCCCTTAAAACAGGATTTTCGCCTCATTATCAAAAAAATGCAGCTTTCCGTGCTTAGTTAGTTCCTATTTAAAATATCAGATGTACAAATTTAAAGCACAGAAAAAAATTACTAAATCAAGTGATAGTTTATAATCTTTTAACTAAAAAACAAGCTATTTTTTGTATAATTTTCAGCAATCCATTTAATAAGAAATTTTTATATATTTACAAGATTATCCGCGTCTTTTTCAATCGCTTGTTCGGCAATATACCTCAAGGTTTTAATCGCATTGCATGGATCTTTTGCCTTAAAAATAGCGGAAGCGGCAACGATGATGTTTGCACCTTCCTTCACTATTTCGGAAATGTTGTCAGGAGTAACGCCTCCGTCTATCTGGACATCCATTTTATCGGGAGCAATATCGCGGAGCCTGGCAATTTTCGGCAAGGCTTTTGGGATAAATTTCTGCCCGGAAAACCCGGGATTTACCGACATAACAAGCACCATATCCACCTGATCCACAAAATTTTCCACCATTTCAACTGGTGTATCAGGATTCAGCGAAATGCCGACATTCATTCCCTTATTTTTTATCTGAGCAATAATCTCTTTGGGGTTCTTGACTGTTTCAATATGAAATGTGATTATGCCACTGCCTTCCGCTGCCTCCGCGAAGGCATCTATATAACGTTCTGGATGTTCTATCATCAAATGTATATCCAACGGCACCTTTGTAATGCTCTTTATGCCCTTTACAATGAATGGTCCCATGGTGATATTCGGGACAAAATGACCGTCCATGACATCAATATGAATGAGGTCTATTCCCGCCGCTTCGATACGTTTAATCTCTTCCTCAAAACGCATTGGATTTGCAGACAATATCGATGCTGAAATTTTAATTTTGTTGCGCATTTTTTATCTTTTCTTTTGCCCGGAATTTATCCATAAAGAAGAAAAATCATGTATTACGTTTTTTTATCAGTAAGGGAGGCGATTCCTGGCAGGTCTCCGCCTTCCAGTAATTTCAGAAACGCTCCCCCGCCGGTGGAAATGAACGTCACTTCATGTGCTTTGCCTGCTTTGTGGAAGGCCATATCGGTATCGCCTCCTCCCACGATGGTAGATGCATGAGAGCTTGTCACCATTTCAACCATGGCATACGTTCCCCTGCTGAACGCATCAATTTCAAATGCCCCCATAGGGCCATTCCATAAAATAGTCTTTGCGTCCTGCAGCACCTCGGAAAACAGCTTTGTTGTTGCAGGGCCAATATCAAGGGCAATCCATCGTTCCGGTATTTCCTTGAACGGCACTACTTTTGTTTCCGCCATTCTGTCAAATTTTTCCGCAACGACAAAATCCACCGGCAAATATAATTTTGTACCGGTTTCCTTTGCATATTCCATTAAATTATTTACCGTTTCAATCATACTGTCTTCAACCAATGATTTTCCGACAGATATGCCCTGCGCTTTCAGGAAGGTGAAAGCCATTGCCCCGCCAATGATGATCTTATCCATCTTTTTAGCAAGATTTTCAATGATCTTTATTTTATCGGATACCTTGGCGCCTCCCAAAATGGCAATAACCGGATGCATAGGATTGTTAACGGATTTTTCAAAATAATCCAGCTCTTTTTTGAGCAAAAATCCGGCCGCCGATGGTATAAACCGGGAGGTTCCTACCATCGAAGCATGTTTTCTATGGCAATTCCCGAAAGCATCCTGTACGAACACATCGCATAACCCTGCAAGCTCTTTCGCAAATTCAGTATCGTTCTTTTCTTCTCCGGGATGGAATCTTAAATTTTCCAGCAAGAGCACATCGCCATAATCCATTGCCTCAACCTGTTTTTTTACATTTTCTCCGATACAATCCTCAGCAAGCGTGACCTTTACCTTGTCGGTAAGGAAACGTTGCAGGCGTCTTGCCACGGGTTTTAAGCTGTATTTTTGATTTACCGTTCCGCCAGGCCTTCCTAAATGAGATGCTATGATAACCTTTGCTTCCTCATCCAATAAGTAGTTAATAGTTGGCAGTGTCGCGCGAATTCTCGTATCGTCAGTGATGTTGCCATCATCGTCCAACGGCACATTGTAATCCGTCCGCACCATCACTCGTTTTTTTCTTACTGCTAAATCTTTTATAAATAGTTTTTCCATTTAAGTATTCTACCGCCGTAAATTGAGGTTTACTTGAAATAATTCAGGAGAGAAACTGTCTTTGAATTGCGAAAAACCTTACTGGAAAGCACGGGACATAAACCATTTATACAAATGCTCAATAATCTGTGATAAATCGTTGTTTTTCTTGCGAAAAGGAATAACGCGTCTCATTATTGACGACTCATTAATTCAATCAGATCAACCATGCGATTCGAAAACCCCCATTCGTTATCGTACCATGACACCACTTTCACCATGCGTTTATCGATTACATACGTCAAGGCGGAATCAAATATGCTTGAGTGTGTATTGCCGATGATATCGGAAGAAACAATAGGGTCTTCGCAATATTCAAGAATCCCTTTTAATCCACCTTCTGCGGCGCTTTTCATCGCGGCGTTGATTGCTTCTTTATCAACATCTTTTGAGACCAAAGCGACTAAATCGGTAACCGAACCATTGGGAACAGGAACCCGCATGGCAAGACCGTCCAGTTTTCCTTTCAGAGCAGGAATCACCTCGCCGATTGCCTTTGCCGCTCCGGTTGTCGTGGGAATAATATTCAATGCCGCAGCCCTTGCCCTTCTGATATCCTTATGCATAAAGTCTATAATCCGCTGATCATTTGTATATGCATGTATCGTTGTCATGAGCCCTTTCTCTATTCCAAAACTCTCATGCATCACTTTCGCAAGCGGGGCTAAACAATTTGTAGTACATGAGGCATTGGACACAATTTTATGTTCTGGTTTAAGGTCTTTATTATTCACCCCAACAACTATTGTCGCATCTATCTTGTCTTTTGCAGGTGCGGAAAGAAGCACCTTTTTGGCGCCTGCATCCAGATGTTTGGCACAATCTGCCCTGGAGGTAAATATGCCGGTAGATTCAATAACGATATCCACGCCAAGAGATTTCCATGGTAATCGGGAAGGGTCTTTCTCCATGAGCAATTTGACTTCTTTGCCGTTTACCTGCAACGCATTTTCTTTCGTTTGCACACTCCCGTCAAACCTGCCATGTATAGAGTCATATTTCAATAACATTGCCAATGAATTTGCATCGGCAAGATCATTTATAGCGACAACGTCGATATTATTCCGTTTGGATATTACACGAAATACATTCCTTCCTATCCTTCCGAAACCATTTATTCCTATTCTCACAGACATGTAGTATCCTTTTTTTTCTAAAAATAGCTAAATACTTATTTCACTTATAATTACGCTCTATAAAAAGGGCAGTTTTTTGCCGAAAAAAGACAAGGTATTCTAAGCGGATACATGCGTTTTGTCAAGTGTTTAAAAATCTCATCTTCGTCTTTTTCCTGTTTCCGCAGTATCATAAAATACTCTTCCTGTGACAAAATTTACGGTTCCGGCAAAAATTTTGTCAACTCCTGCATCCAGTTCCAAATCCCGTTTTTCATTTCTTCCGCCTCTACGCCATCTTTGAATGAGTCTTCATTATCTTCGATAAAGCAGTAAAGTTTTCCTAAGAATTCTTTTAATTCGGCAACCTGTTTTAAGATATCCAACGGTATTCCCTCCCTTAAAAAAAGTATCATAAAAGAGAATGGTATTTGTTAAATATGTCCGCAAGATCATGAAAACTGAGGTACGGACATCTTTTTGGGTGCATTCCCGATTTTTTGTAACCGTTTATGGGATCGGTGTGGGTGGATAAAGGCGCTGGTTTTTGCGCCGTATCCACCAGCGATTATCGCATGAATGGTGGATTCGCTCCGCTTAATCCACCCCACAAGGCTGTACGTTTTATTAAAACATGGCAGAAGTTACAAAAAATCGGGAATGCACCCCATCTTTTTTCCTGCTAACTCGTGAAATATACCATACGTTTATTGTTGAATGCAAACAGTTCTTATTTTATGATGGACATGCAAATATATTATGTTTACCAATCATGGTTTTCTCCGGAATACTAATTATTCAGGAATGATGACAGGCAAGTAAACATCCATAAATTACCACTCCGGATATTTTTTACCGTTTTATGAAGTGAAGATAGGGGAAGATAGGGATGAAAATTTTCATTATTATTTCTCTTTGTTTTTTGGCCGGTATTGTTTTATCAGTTGATAAAACAGGTTATGGTTACGGCTACAAAAAGGAAGAAGACCCTTTGATCACTTCCTTCAGGTCTATTATCTTTCATGGAAAACAAGATAATTGGAAAGTGGCGCAGAGCGAAATAGAAAATATTAATGATCGCATAAACGACATCAACGCTATATTCAGCATAGATTTTAAGCCACTGCTTACCGCTGCGGTACAAGATCAGAACTTTCCCAATTTGTGCAATCAAATGGCTACTTTCGTTTTTTTTGCAATAAAGGAAAAATTTTTTTTCAACCGGAAAGAAGATTTGAAAATTTTTATCCGCGCAAAAGTGCGGATCAGACTGGCAGAAGAGTATTACACCGCTTTGCTGGCGGGAAACGTGCTGGCGTATGACGAACGGCATGCTACATCACTGCATAAGGAGATATTTGAAAAATTTACAGATTTACGAAGTACCATTGGCAGCACCGGTTTTCTCGGCGCCGGGGCGAAAGAGCCAAATGTCTATGAATTCAACAGAATAGCAGGTGAAATAGAATCCCTGCTTTTACAGGCATTTCCCTACTTTGAGATAAACCGGAAATAATCTCGACGACCTGTTCCGTTAAAACAACGTTATTCATCTTCTATGAAATTGTACTTGCACTTATTTTTCGTATTACTTGCCTTCTTTTTCTTATCCGATGCGGCATCTGCTGAAAAAGGAGAAACAGAAATTGTCACCCCTGAAACGTCGGAAATTCCGGAAGAAAAACACATATCTTTACCCCAGGATTTTTATTTTGATGCCGATGCCATTTCCCTAAAAAAAGAGGAGGAGAATAAATTTGAAATTCATGGGTTTTTCGAAATCACTTCCCCGTTACATGGCCGGGATGATGATTCTCAACAACCGTCTTCAAAATTTCCGGAGGAGAATGAACTCGTTCTCTGGATCGGCAGACAAATAACAAAAAAACTCTCTTTTACATCGGAAATCGAGATTGAAGAAGGATTCCGGAAATATGGACTGGAAAAATTCGAATTTAATTATGATCTGGTAACGGAAATACTGAAATTACGTGTGGGCAAATTTTTGTACCCCTTTGGTATTGAGAGATTCGCGGAAGAAAGCACTTTTAACAAACTTGTGGACCGCCCTTTGCCCTCTATTAGAATTATTCCCGGAAGATATTCAGACATTGGAGGAATGTTGTATGGCACACTTCCCTTTTTGCTGAACACCCGGTTTAAATATGAATTTGCGGTAACAAACGGACTGGAAGGCCCTGAACCAAACGATGTGCAGGAATTATGGGATAATAACAGCAATAAGACATTAGGGGGGAGAACCGCCATCGAATGTTTTCCGGGGATTGAAGTGGGAAGTTCCTATTCAAGGGGAAAATACGATGAAGACAGCAAACGCGATATCGAATTTTTGGGAGCTGATTTCCTCCTGAAAAGGGGTAATGTGGAAATTCGCGGAGAATATATCACAAGCAGGGTAGAGCAAAAGTCAGCAGATGGGGGAAATTATTACCGAAACGGTTACTACATTCAATCCTCCTACCAATATCCGTTCAATCTGGATTATTTAAAGTATCTTGAAGGGGTTGTACGATTTGACTCTGTCGATCCGAACAAAGACATTACCGACGGAAATGAAGCCGACCGGGTTGCATTTGGCATAAATTATTCACCCATGGGACATGTAGTGTTTAAATTTGAATATGAGGTAGAAAATGAACCCGGAGAAGGCATTCATGGCAAATCGTTTGTTCAGGCAATATTTCAATGGTAAGAAACTGCGGCACTATACATAATGGCCATACACCATTTTGATGAAATATTATTCCTTGCTTTACATTTTTATGGCACATAAAATTATAAAAGACGCCGTTACAATATGTTTTTCCTTCATAAATTCCGGCGGTCAAAGTTTTTGTTATTATCATTTAACAGTTTTTTTATTGTATGCCGAAATTCAGAAAAATTTTACATCCTGAGAAATTTAATCTGATTTTATATTATACCATCACCAGTTTTGCAATCATTGGCATCCTGAGTTTCGTTATGGGAAAAATATTTGCCGGAATGGAAAGTCAGGCGTTGATTAAACGAAGCGAAAAGTATGCGCATAATTTCATCACACACATAAATTATGAACTTTATAAAGACTTTCTTATCCCCATCCTGAAAAAGTCGGAAAACATCGATTTGGAAAACAACCGCAGGCAATTGAAAAAGCTGGACAATATCATAAGAGAGAATTTATACGGCCTGAATGTAAAAAAGTTGTATTTGTATGATCTGGAGGGAAATATCATTTACAGCACCGTATTGGAGCATATCGGGTTTGCCTTAAACCGGGGTGAGAATAAAAAATTGGATTCTGCCATTAACGGCGCCCCCGCATCCGCTCTGCGACTTGCGGGCGCTGTGGACTCAAAAGGCGCCATTGTTGCTGAAACGCTGCTCGAAAGCTATTATCCCTTTTATGAAATGGATGAGAAGGGAACAAAAAAAGCGCAAGTCGGTGTATTGGAAATTTACCAGGATATGTCCGAGTTGAAGAAGCAAATAATAAAAGCACATCAAAAAGCCACCATTATGACAGGGTCTGCAATGGGAGGGCTATTCATTGCCCTCTATCTTATCGTCCTGAAGGCGGCGAAAATTATTGATGCCAGAACACGGCAGTTAACCGAAGCACGAAATACCCTGGAGCAGAAAGTTGAAGAAAGAACCCTTGAAATCAGGGAGGCATACAAAAAACTGCAACATACTCAGCGAAAATTAGTACAATCCGAAAAATTGGCAAGCATCGGAACCCTTGCGACGGGACTTGCCCATGAAATAAACAATCCGCTTGCCTCCGTTGCAGGATGTGCGGAAGGTTTGAACGAAAGGCTTATCTCCATTTTAAATCATCAGGAAAAACATACGGATAAGGAAGAACTGGAAATTTTCTCCGATTATTTAAAAATTATCTCTAAGGAAACATATCGTTGTAAATCCATACTATCAAACCTGCTTAACTTTTCCCGGCAATCGGAACCCGTGTTTGAACGAATAGATGTAAATCAGATTATTAATGACACGGTTGCCACCGTTCAGTATCAATATCCGGCAAACAAGACAAAACAGAATATCCAAACCAATTTATCAGAAGGGCCTTGCGAAATAATCGGAGACCCCCATCAAATAAAACAAGTTTTTATAAACCTGCTCACAAATTCCTTTCACGCAACAGAGAGCGGAGGCGAAATCATCATTATGACCAAACTTAAAAAAACAACCGTACAGATCATTTTCAAGGATACCGGCATCGGAATAAAACCCGAACACATGGACAGGATATTTGATCCGTTCTTTACCACCAAACCGACGGGAAAAGGCACGGGCATAGGATTATCCATATGCTACGGCATCATTGACATGCATGGCGGAAGGATTGATGTATTCAGCGAAGGCGAGGGAAAAGGCGCTGTCTTTGAAATTACCCTTCCCTTGGCGGAAAAACAGGATGCTCAGGATACTAACGAAAGAACAGGATAATGATCGTATGAATAAAAAACCGAATATCTTATTTACCGACGATGAAGATACCTTTAGAAACATTATGTCAAAAGAGCTCAGTCGAATGGGATATAACGTAACGTGTTGTTCCAGCGGACAGGAAACGATAAAGAAGCTGAACGAACGGGATTATGATGTTGCGATACTCGATATGAATATGCCGGTAATGGATGGAATCGAGACCTTAAAAAAGGTAAAAGCCATCGAACCCACAACAGAAGTGATAATACTGACCGGACAGGGTTCTATCGAGAATGCCGTACAAGCAATAAAGTCAGGGGCATATGATTATCTGACAAAACCTTGTCAGTTAAAAGAACTGGATTTGTTATTGCAAAGGGCGCTGGAAAAAAGGAAACTCAACAGGGAAAATTCACATCTTAAGGCGCTGGTCAGGGACGTACAAAAACCTTCTTTAATGATCGGAAACAGCCCTGCAATCAAATCCGTATTTAAAATGATTGACAAAACTGCGCCATCGGATGCCATAGTATTGATACAAGGTGAAAGCGGCGCCGGAAAGGAACTTGTCGCCAAAATGATCCATCAATACAGCAAGAGAGCCGACAAACCATTTGTAATAGTAAATTGCGCCACGTTGCAGGAAACCCTCTTGGAAAGCGAACTCTTCGGTCACGTAAAAGGCTCCTTTACCGGCGCAACGGAATCCAGAGTAGGGTTATTCGAAATTGCTGAGGGAGGAACCCTCTTTCTCGACGAAATCGGAGAATTAACCGTTAACACACAGGCAAAGCTGCTTCGGGTATTACAATCGGGTGAAATACGGCGTGTTGGCGATAATAGAGTAATTACGGTAGATACGAGAATTATCGCAGCCACACATAAAAATTTGCCTCTCGAAGTTAAAGAGGGCAGATTCAGAGAAGACCTCTATTTTCGTTTAAATGTAATCACCCTGCACCTTCCCCCATTACGCGAAAGGAAAGAAGATATAACCGATTTAATTCATCATTTCCTCCAAAAATTCTGCAAAGCAGGGCAAACCCTCGAAATACAGCCGGAGGCATTACGTGCCATGATGTTATACGACTGGCCGGGAAACATTCGGGAACTGGAAAATACCATCGAGCGGTCGGTAGTGCTCGCGGATGGAAATTCTCTTGCCATAGATGATTTGCCGGACAATATTCTGGGAAGAACGTATGATCCCCATAGCAAAAAGGGGGATGCAGCGCTTTCCGAGGTAGAAAAAAACCACATTACCCGGGTATTGAATGAAAAAAAATGGAATAAACCCCTTGCCGCAAAAACACTGGGCATCTCCCTGAAAACCCTCTATAATAAAATGAAAATTTATGATATTGATTTGTAACCCCCCCTTTTTTGAAATACTGTCTTTTAATATCAACTTTTCTGATAAACGGACATCCTATCTTCCTTAATAATTCCATAATCCCCGTTTCGCCTTCCTTGCATCATCGTATGCCTTTGAAAAATTCGACTGATACTTCGTATTCGGTTTCTCTACCCTCGGACTCCCATACCCTTCTCTTATTATTTCCTCATTAAGCATTTTATCGTTATCCAGATACACATACCCCAGAAGTTTCTTGTTTTCATCACGCTTTTGAACATCAAATTCCAAAAGAACGGTGTCTTTCTCTCTTACAAGACTCTTTACGAATTTTATTGCCAGTTTCCCCTTCATAATAATTAATCGTACATCCTGCTTTGTTTTCTCTGCCTCACGCCTTGCCTCTTTGTTTGGATAGATTTCAGGAGTATTAACCCCAATAAGCCTCAAAAGCTCTTCTTTTCCATAATAAAGCACTTGCAACGTTTCTGCATCCACTACTTTCACGACGGTCACTTCTTGTTTTCTGTCGCCATATGATGCTGACGACAGAAATAATGTGATAGCAAATAAAGTAAACGGGAATATACCATATTTACTTCTCATACGCTTACATCCCTGTCAGAAAACAAGAAAGACACTATTCCATTACAATTCTACATTTCATGTATAGTCAAACAAAACTGGTTTTCGAAATATCAAATAAGTTTTTGCTCAGAAACACAACCCTTCGACTCCGCTCAGGATGACAGTTTCGTCATGCTGAGCGGAGTCGAAGCATTAAAAGGCTAATCAAAAACCAGATTTGGTTGACTATATTTTAATGATGGGAATATATAAATTGTCCCTTGACAAATAGAAAAGACTCGCTATTAATGGTTCAAGTAAACAACGTACTGTCAATTGTATACCCTTAAGACGGATTATCTTCTTTTGCAAATTTCTTGATTACGAAAGAAAATGGGAATTTTTTCAGGATTTCAAAACAGATTACAGAAAACAAAACTTCAAATCGAAATTGAAGCAGGAAACATAACTGAGATAAAAAAACTTCTCAAAACGAACCCAACATTAGTGACCGCTACATATCAAAACAATTATACCGCCCTTCATCTTGCGGCACATGAAGGACAAAAAGCTATTGTAAAAGTGCTCATTTCTCATGGCGCGGATATTCATGCCCGGGCAAAAAACGGGGAAACACCCCTGGATATCGCAAAAAAGAGGAACCATCTTATAGTTGTAAATATCCTGGAAGAAGATAGCAAACACCCCGGAAAAAAACAAGGCGAAGACACATAATACAGGGAGCATTCCCAATTTTTTGTAAAACGTGGAGCAGGTATTATGCGGGGGATAAACCACCCGCGCTACGACACACATTGCACGGTAGCGCCGATCCTTTATGGTCGGCTTTATTTTAATTTACAAAAAATGGGGAATGCTCCCCATAATACATCGTATTGCAGAATAAGAGAGAAAAATGTCCCCCCTTTCTCTCTCCATATCTTCTGATCACTCTTTCAATACGGTTGTTTTAATTTTGGTGCGTAATGCCTGCGCCTCGGATGTTGTAATCTTCGGAAACCCCAAACTGGCGCTTTTCCCCTCAATAGAAGATTTTGAACCGAAACCATCAGTCTCATGGGCGTCCATAAAAGCCTCGAGATCCTTTACTAATTGAATAAAAGTATTTTTTGTTACCGAAGCATCCCTGGCGTTATACTTCTCCACAAGATCGCCATATACCCCCATATAACCGCTGAGTGGTTTACCATCATATCCAATCGCCATATTCAACCTCCTAAAAAAAGAACAAGAGAAAAGAACCTATCAGTGCAATTACCCTACCCTGAACGAGAAACCACTATCCACTCTTTAAACAGATATGAAACCATCACCTATACAACATATACTTTATAACATACTACAAAAAATAATGAAGGAAAAATCAACATTTTCCATTATGGACAACACGAAATAGTATCACATGCATACATTTGAAAACGAAAGAACATTCCCTGCCTTTTTGTCATTTTTCTCCCCGGTAAAACTTAAAATTTTTTATCACAAAAAACCTCTAAGTGCAAAAGTGTGGCACAGTGACACATGTGACACACAGTGTGTCATGACACACTTTATGACACACTTTTTTAACCTGCTTTTCCATCACACAAAATTATCATAAAATCATAACTATTTGTATTAACAAATGTTATAAAATCTGCCTTTTCACTGGGGACACAATTTGCCGTGCGGCACTGATTTTGCATCTATAATTCTACACACAACAAAAATTGTCGCACATTATGAAGAACTCTTAGTGGAAATGTTGTGACAATAATTCAAAAAAGGCCGGCTGTCCAAACTCACCTCCTACTCCCCAGACAGTTGGCCTTTTTTGTTTCCTGGTTTTCCATACCCTTTTCATTGTAAACAAAATGCACCTTGACACAGGAAAAGAAACTGCTACTATTGCGGCAAAATAGAGGTTTTACTATTAATGACTGTGAGGGAGTTACGGAGTTAAAGAGTTGGGGTGTTGAAGGACTGGGGGAATTTCAATAATAATAAAGGAAATTTAAAATGGCAAAGATTGAGAGGTTTGCGGATATTCAGGCATGGCAAAAGTCGAGAGAATTGAATAAGGATATTTCTAAAGTAACGATGAATTCTTCTTTCTCAAAAGATTTCTCCCTTAAAGATCAAATCCGCAGGGCATCGGTTTCCATTATGGCAAATATCGCCGAAGGATTTGGCAGAAAAAGCAGCAAAGAGTTTTCAAATTTCTTAAATATGGCGCATGGCTCAGCGGCAGAAGTGCAATGTCATTTGTATATCGCATTGGATATGAATTATATCACTAAAGAAGACTTTAAAACTCTTTATCAGAAGGCCGACGAAGTTTCAAAAATGATACAAGGTTTTATGAACTATCTCAACAACTCTTCCACTCCCTAACTCCTAAACTCCTAAACTCCCTAACTCATAAGCTCATAAACTCTCTCTTTTCATGAAATTTTCTTTTAACATTAAAATAACTCTCCTTTTCTTCGTTTGCCTGCTTTTGCGCTTTTTTTTTGCCGGTAAATACCTGGAAAATGAAGACAGCATTAACTTCGCCCTGGGGCTTCATGATTATGATATTTCTCTTCTCCAGCCGCACTTTCCCGGCTATCCGGTATATATTTTTATCTCGTCCCTGTTTTTCAAATTGTTTCACAACGATGTCACCGCGCTGGTAATGCCGGGCGTGTTCTTTGGCAGCCTTACGATTTTTCCCCTTTCTTTCATTTCCCGCCGGTTATTTACGGAAGAAACTACAATCCTGGCGGCAATCCTTTACAAAATAAATCCTTTGTGCTGGTTACAGTCGGAAAGACCGGCCTCAGACGCCACAGGGCTGTTTTTTATTATGCTGTCCGCACAATTCCTTTTTTCGGCCTTTTTCATCGCCGGTTGCGGAACATGTACCCCGCATTATAAAAAATTGAATCCCGCTTCCCAATCTTTTCCTTTTGAGAAAAAAGAGGCGGCTTCATACGGCGGATACTGCCTATTTCTGGGCAGTTTATTTTTAGGCATAAGCCTCGGAGCAAGGCTTTCGTATTTTCCTTTTGTTTTTTTATGGATGGGGGTTTTGCTGTATTACGCTTTTTACCGGATACATCTTGAAACGAATGGTATTTTTTCCGGGTTCTCCGGGCTTTTTTTTGGCATAGGTCTCTGGTTTATTCCCCAACTATATTGCACGGGAATAAACCAGTTCTTTCATCATGCCCTTTTCTTTACCCGGGGACATTTTACGGACTGGGGGGGTTCTGCCCTCACATTCGGCGGATGGGGACGGGCTGTGTGCCTTATGCAATCTTTTTGGGAATATGGTTTAGGCGCCTGCCGGCACAATTATCGGTATTCCCGTGACATTCCCCCGATGATACTATTATTTTCCTTATCATTTGCGTTTCGATACTTCCCTTCCGGCAGCAAGCGATTTTTCTGTATACTCTACGCAATCCCTTACACGCTTTGGATAGCATTCGGTCAGAACGTGGCAAACTCACGCCACCTTTTGCCGCTGCTTCCGGTGATAATACTCAGTGCTGCATGGGGATTAATGAAAATATATGAAATTTTGGGGAAAAAACTTTTTTTGATGCTTGTTGCAACACTCATTGTCACGACTTCTCTCCACTCTTTCACAATGGTTATTCAATACCATTGCCATGTTCCATCCTCCATACAATTACTTCGGCACATTGAAACACACTATAAAAACACGTCTGTACGAATCTATTGCTGTCCTGGCGAAAAAAGGCTCCTGAAATACTATTTACCACAATGGGATATAAGAGAAGCAAAAAATGTGTCGGATATCCATTTTGACCTCCAGTCATCACTTATGAATCCCGAAACTATTCTTGTTGTGCAAACAGGTAAAAATACCGTCCTGCCCGACAAGCAATTTTCCCTGAAAATTACATTCGAAAGCTTTCCGCACACAACCACCTGCCTTAATGAAAATATATTGCTTTACCAATTTGATAATTAATGCTATCGCACATCATATCCTTACGTCTTGTTAACCCTGACAGGGTTTTAGAACACTGTCAGGGTTATTTTTCCCAGGGTATTTGTAATAATTACAAATACCCAATGTAATAGTTACACATTTTTACCTCCAGGAAGCCCCCTGCTTCATCGGGAAAATAAAAACCGTTTTCTATAAGTAGTAATGCAATTTCATCTTGCAGCTCTGTAACGATTTCGAAAAAATCTCTGGCACTATCATTGCTCATATCGAAGGCATACTTTTTATTAATCAAAAAAAATAATGTCAGCAATGAATACCATGAGAAAGAAAACACTGCTTATTACAGGATCAACCGGTTTCCTTGGAGGCCGTCTTGCGGGCAAATACCTTGAAGAAGGATATAATCTCATACTCATGGTAAGAACTTGCCGGAACATGTCTTTGAAGGAAACGATGTATGAAATCTTTCCGGAGAAAACACGGGAGGAACTTCGTGCATTTTCCGGCAAGATTGAAATAATCGCAGGTGATATTTCAATGGAGAATATGGGACTTCCGGAAAGCGATTACTTGCGGCTTGCCAATACCGTTGACGAAGCGCTTCACTGCGCCGCCGCCACAAAATTCGAAAACGACAGGAACGATATACTTACCCTGACAAATATATATGGTTCATTGCACGTGGCCAGATTCTGTGCCAGGCAAAAAATCAAACACTTTCACTATGTAAGCACCGCGTATGTAGCGGGAAAAAGAAGAGGAACTGTTTTTGAGAATGAGTTGGGAAAAGGACAGAAATTTAATAACAACTATGAACAATCAAAATGTGAGGCGGAAAAAAGCGTGTCTTCTTTTGCAGAACAGCAGGGAATTCCATTAACCGTTTACCGCCCCAGCATCATTACAGGCGATTCTAAAACAGGATACACACAAAACTATGATAATATTTATGCCTTTTGCAGGGAACTCGTTCGTCTTGGTAATTATGAAACAAAAAAGAAGTTGAGAGGAGACATCCTTACTCCGGGAAGGCAGACGGATCGCCCTGTTTCGTTAAGAATCCCCGGCGATAAACACAGCACGATAAATCTTATTCCGATAAATTATGCGGCAAGCGCAATTTTTCACATTTCCAAAAATAAGAAAGCCGCCGGCAAGACATTTCATATTGTGAACCCTACCCCTCCCACAATAGAAGAAATTGCAGAATGGTTAAAAGTTGCCACCGGTATTTACAGCGTAAGCATCGTTCCCCGGCATGAATTCCATGCGTCCGCGCCAAATATCCTGGAAAAAAATTTTTTAAAGAAAACCGCGGCATTCCAGCCATACATGTTTGGAGAAGCCTATTTTGACGCCGCAAACACAAGAGAATTTCTTGCAGGTTCGAATATAGACTGTCCATTAATAACACAGGAACTTATCAGCCGTATTATTCAATACGCAACAGATGCAAACTGGGGAAAGAAAGGAGAGACAAGGAAACACAGAGAAACAGAAACAAACCACAATAAAATGCATAACAATGGTTTGGTGGTGAGCAAATGAATGAAAGACCGGAAATACCCGCAGGCATTACACACAGGGAATATTTTGAGTCCCTTTTCAAGGAGAGGGTAAACAGATCCCCCCTGCCAAAAATAGATACCCTTAATGCAATTATCCAATTCTGCATAACTGATGATAATGAAGGGGTGTGGAATGTTGTAATAGAAAACGGCCTGGTGATAGAAGTGACAAAAAGAACGATTGTTAATCCGACATGCATCTTTCTTCTGGACAGCACAACGTTCATCTCCATAGTAAAACGGGAAATAACCCCGCAGCAGGCCTTTTTTGGAGGGAAAGTGGATATTAAAGGGAATATTTTGCTGGCATTAAAGATGAATGTACTGGTCGGGTATATGTAATCAAATAATTAAAACAGATAAAATATTAAGAAAACATTTTCAATAGGAGAAAAATACCATGTTGAATCATTTAAAACGTATTTCACGCAATACTATAATTACCGGCGCATGTATCGTTGCTGCTGCATTTCCTCTGTATGCGGCAGACAAAGGAACGGTGGTCGGAAAGATCAGCAGTCTTGACGAGACTACGGAAACAATCATGCTGATGGATGATCTCGTGGAGGTAAATTGCACTGATGCAAAATTGCGCATAAAAGGGGTGGATGATCCGGCATTCACAGACCTTGAAGTGGGCGACACGGTAAAAATAAAGGGAGATGCAGACAGTTCAAGCGTCATTGATGCAACCAAGATAAAAGAACCGGTAAAATTGAATAAAAAATATGACGGAAGATTTTCAGGGGAAACAAAAAAGGTAAACACGTCAAAAAAGACATTCGAACTCCTTGGGCAGGAAATAGATGCCGGCAGCCTCTCGGGAATCTCCATGGGTTCACGAACGATTCCATTTGATAAAATGGTGGCAGGCGTGGAGGTATATGTAAATGTTTCCGTCAAAAATGAGAAATTAGTTGCCAAAACAATGGAAATCAGTTCAAAAAGCTGTAATTTCTGCCATTAAGCTCATGTTAACAAAAAACTATCTTCATACTCTTCTTAAATACAGGATTGCCATTCTGTTGTTTATCTTTGTCACCACTGCGTTTTTTGGTTTCTGCGCAATAGGGATGAAGACGGACAATTCCATAGAAACATGGCTTTCCGAAGACGATAAAAATCTGAAATACTACAACGAATTTTTGAAGAAATTCGGAGATGAAGAGTTCCTGGTGATCGCGTTTAGCGCTGTCAATCTCTTTCAAAAGGAATATATGCGGCAGATCAGCACACTTGCAGAAAAGATAAAAGGCATTGAAGGCGTTGTCAGGGTAGCTTCATTGGCGGATGTATTTAAAGGCAAGATTACCTCTCCGCTTTTTAAAGAAAAGATGAAGAAGAACGGAAACCGTCAGGTAATGAATATTTTCAAACAGGAAGTCCTCGGCGACCCTGTTTACCAAAACACCATTATTTCCAAAAATGGGAGAACCACGGCGATTATCGCCACCGTAAAATGCGCCGGTCCTGAAGCGCGAAAGGAACTGACGGCCAGTGTAAAAAAAGCGCTTCAGGAAATGGCCATAAAACCGGTTGAGGCAAAAAAGAAACAGCATCCGTATCACCTTGCGGGACCGTCTGTGGTAAACGCGGAACTTGACCGTATGTCAAAAAGAGACATGGAAAAATTTACCCCGATTATGTTTGTCATTTCCATTATTGTGCTTGGCTGTTTATTTCGGACTATTTCAGGAATCGTAATCCCTGTTTTAACAATTGGTGTTTGTGTTTCCTGGATTACCGGAATTTTTGTATTGATGGGGCAGACAATGAACATGATAGCAAACATGCTGATCCCGCTGACATTTATCATTTCGCTTTCTACCTCTATCCGGTTGATTAATTACTATTACTACGAAAGGCAGATAGACAAAACACTGCAACACGTTAGTATACCAATTCTCATGGCAAGCATTACGGCTGCTATCGGTTTTGCGTCACTTACCACAAGCAGCATTCCGCCTGTCTTTATTACGGGCTTATTTATGAGCGGCTGCTCAATTCTTTCTTATTTTGTCAGTATAACATTTGTGCCGATTTTGCTTTCTTTTATTCCCGCACACAAAGAGAATAGCGAAAATATATTTTCCCGTAATCAATACCCCTTATCCCCGTTCTTTAAAATGGGACAGTTTACCGTTAAAAACAAAACTATTATCCTTTCAACAGGCATTGCTGTTTTCATTGCTTCCGTAGTCGGCGTCACAAGACTAAAGCTGGAATCGGATCTTATGACTTCTTTTCCGCAAAACAGCAGTATTTTACGAGATAATAATTATATTGAAAAACACCTTATGGGATTACTCCCCGTAGAAATTGTCGCCGAAACAGCCGGCGGCACAAGTATATTTCACCCAAATATCCTTCATGATATTGTTGCGCTGCAAAAATACATGAACGGAATCCCTGAAATAACACATTCAATTTCTATCGCTGATTATATCCGGAAAACCCACCGGATATTAAATAATAACGGAACCGAATCTTACGCACTTCCTGCGTCAGAAAAACATTCTGCGGATTACTTAAAACTGGCATCAATGTACGGCGATAAATACGTTGACACCCTTTACACGCAGGAACGTTCGGATGCCAGGATTTCAGTAAAAATAAAACAGGTAGGTTCAAACAGATATCAATCCATTATTGAATCGATAAAAGAATTTATTCATACCCGCTTAAATACCGCTTCACTTTCATGGCACATAACGGGTATTGTTCCTCTTTTAATCAATGTGCAGGACAATATCCTCCGGAGTGAGATACAATCGTTTTCTCTGGCCTTTATTCTCATGTTCTTTGCCACGGCAATCGTTCTGAAATCCGTTCGCATCGGTCTTATCAGCATTATTCCTAATCTGATCCCTATAACGATGACTCTTGGCCTGATGGGATTTGCCGGTATGAAACTTGATGCAGCCACGATTATGATCGCAAGCATAGCCCTGGGAATATCGATTGATGACACAATACATATTTTTTATCAGTTCAAAAAAGAACTGGCCTTTGACGGCAATTATCAGGAAGCAATATGCCGCACAATATTCAGGATAGGAAGATCCACCGTCTTTACCTCATTAACCGCTGTGTTTGGGTTTATGGTTTTTTCCTTTTCCGGTTTTAAACCAATACAATATTTCGGCATACTCACCAGCATTACAATGTTCACCACACTCGTGTCGAATTTGTTGCTATCGCCAAGTTGTCTGATGCTGCTTAAACCAAAAAACGTAAAACAATTTGTATGAATACCATTTAATTAGGTTGGGTTTTAAAAGACAAAAATCCAACGACTTTTCTTTTTACCCACCCCTTACCCCTCCCAAGAGGGGACTTTTAATATGCCCTTCCCAAAAGGGGACTTCTAATATTCCCCTCTTGGGAGGGGTAAGGGGTGGGTAAAAGGCATAATGAGAAACTTTGAAATCCCTATACATTTAATTAGGCATTACTGCTATTTTCAGTTGTTTTGGTGGGCAATGCCCACCCTACAAAGATTGAAATTCTTTAATATGCACGTAAAAGAAAATAAAAATACCACTATAGTAACTGATACGCTACCGTATGATTTTTCTCCAAAGCAGGATGCACACGCTGCCGCTCATCAGCATTCATCTATTCAGCCTCTCCGGAATGCCAAATGGCACGGAATGCCTTTAGACGCATGGGTCCGGCATGTTGTTTCTCTTCATTTCGACCCATGTGCCGGTTCTCAATACTGGCTTCAAAAGGAAAAAGAATCAGGCATCAATGCCAAAAGAGATATTTCGGCATTTGATGATCTGAAACTGCTTGGCCCTATGAAAGAACAGGATCTCCGGAAATTTCCGCTGGAATATTTCATTCCGCAATCGCATCACAAAAATAAAGAAAATTTTATTTTAGGAGAAACAGCCGGCACAACGGGACAGCCGAAAGTAACCGCATATTTGAAAGAAGAATTTGCCGTTATTTTTGTAGACTGGTTCAGGTATATCGCGGAAAAGAGAGGGTTTCCTAAAAAGGCAAACTGGTTGTGGGCAGGCCCTGGCGGACCCCATATCATAGGAAAAGCCGTAGGCCCGGTTGCCAGCAGTATGGGCAGTATGGATCCGTTTTCCATTGATCTTGATCCCCGATGGTTAAAAAAGTTAAACCCTGAGTCCCTGGGGTATAAGCGTTATATAAACCACGTGATTGATCAGGCGCTTGATATAGTGCAGCGGCAACACATAGAAGTTCTTTATACAACCCCTCCTTTGCTGGAACGACTGGCAGGAGAAATGAATCAGGAACAACGAATGAAAATACGCGGCGTCCATTATGGCGGGGTAGCCATAAAACCGGAACAATACCGGCATTTCAGAAATAATCTTTTCCCGAATGCAGTGCATATTGCAGGTTATGGAAATACCCTTTTCGGCTTGTGTATGGAACTGGAGGATTTGACGAACGGAGATTTGGAGTATTTTCCCCCTGGTCCCCGCATGATAGTGGAATGCATCTCAACAAAAGACGGTGTGCAGCCGGACAAAAACCGCCTTAACCAAATAGTTGAATATGGAGAAAAAGGACAGGTAGTATGTCACAGACTGGATGAATCCTTTTTTATCCCAAACATGTTTGAGAGGGATGAAGCCATACGCATCGCGCCGACAAAAACGGCAAAATCGCTTGGTATTTTTCAGGACGGCATTAGAAATCCCGCACTGCTGACCGGCCTTGAAGCAAACTCCAAAATTGGGGTTTATTAGGAAAGAAACTCTACACTACTCCGAAAGGAACACTATGAAATTTACACACAACAACAACGTCGAATTACTTGCGCCGGCTGGCCGGTGGGATGCTTTCACCGCGGTGATAGATGCCGGGGCGGATGCCGTATATATCGGCGGGAAAAAATTCAACATGAGACTGCACAGATCAGATTTTAATTTTACTGATGAACAGATTGCCGAAGCGGTCGAATACGCACACTCAAGAAAGGTAAAATTATACATTACCGTCAATAACCTTCTCGGCAATGGAGAATTTGAAACATTGACCGATTATCTTGCATTTTTACGGGATGTACGCGTTGATGCGATAATAGTGCAGGATTTAGGGGCGCTTTACACGATACAAAACATGGGCATTTCAATACCAATTCACATCAGCACCATGATGAACATTCATAATGTCGAATCCGCACTGACGTTGAAGGAACAGGGGGTCAAACGCATTGTTACCTCAAGAGATATCCCCCTTTCCCTTGTGAAGGAAATTCATGAGAAGGCGGACATTGAGGTTGAATATTTTATCCATGGAGATCTTTGTATCTCCCAGAGCGGGCAATGTTACTCCAGCGGAGTGCTTTTTGGAAAAAGCGCGAATCGCGGTGAGTGCATGAAACCCTGCCGGTGGCAATACACGATAGTGGAAAGCAATTCCGGGCAAGCAATAGGCAATTTGCCTTCCGGTTATCTGCTGGCAATTAAAGACATGTGTTTGCTGAAATATATTCCCGACCTTATCCATGCGGGGGTATGTTCCTTTAAAATTGAAGGAAGAATGAGACACGCGGATTATTTGAGGGAAATCGTGGGTATCTATCGTAACGCCATTGACACTTACCGGGAGGATCCCATGTCCTACTACATGAATTCCGCCTCGTACGAGCATCTCTATCAAAGCCGGGTGCGTGATTTCACAACGGCAATGTCCTTTACGCCTTCTTCCGTGTCTCTTGTTGATATCTCCGGTGAGCGGGAACCGCTTTTTTTAAGCCGCGCGGCAAAAGAAAGATCGCTTGCAAAAGAAGACATCAGCGATAATCCGTTCGAAACGGCTGAACACGATTTGACGGAGAATGAAATAACCCCTATACCTATCCCTCAGTTATCCGTAAAAGTAGGTTCCATGAACTCTTTAATAGCCGCATTAGAGGAAGGAGCAGACCAAATAATCATCCATGCCGAAGGTTCGCAACTGGAAAAGAGGGTATGGACGAAAATATTATTAAAAGAAGCACGGGACAGGGCAAGAGACGCGGGAAAGATAATACAATTTGGCACGCCGCGCATAACAACCGCAATAGAAATGAATGACGTACGATGGTTGTACGAGCAGGCGCTTTTGCTGGAAGTGGAGGATGTTCTTGTTCACAACCTCGGAACTTTGCGCCTGGCAAAAGAGTATGGCCTGAAACCGGTTGCAGATTATTCGTTAAACATACTTAACTCCGCCGCATTGAAATTTTTAGAAAAAGCAGGCATCTGCGGCGTCACCGCCTCTCTGGAATGTTCGTATGTGCATCTGAAACAATTGACGGAGAATGCGGTTGTGCCTGTCGAATGCATTGCCCACGGTCCGGTTACCGGCATGATTCTTGAACACTGCATTCCCTCCATGCTTACATCGAAATCTCACAAAAAAGACCATTGCCGTCAGGTTTGCCAGTACATGGGGTACGCGCTGAAAGATGAAAGGGGAGAAATACGCCCTATCGAAACAGATCAATACTGCCGCAATCACATTTTACTTGCCAGGGATATCTGTATATTGCCGTATCTTCAGTCATTTATAAAAACGAAAATCAGCATACTGAGAATTGAAGCTCAATTTTACAAAGCGCCTTTTACTAAAATAGTAGCGGGTTTATACCGAAAATACCTTGACGTAGCACAAGAACATCCGAAGCTTTCCATGCCGATATCGGAAAAAGACTGGGATATTTTGTCGAAAAATAGCCCCAGGGAATGCAACCTGGGAAGTTACGTAAAGGACATAACACATTCAAAGAGCACTGCGGAGGTTATGAAGAGTCTCAGATAGAAAAAGGGAGATGCCGGATAATGAACTATATAGGGCCTGAAGCCATTCTTAAAAAGAAAAAGGAATATCTTATTCCATGTTTGTATCACTTCTACAAAAACCCCATGCAAATTGTTCGGGGAGAGATGCAATACCTTTACGATCATAAAGGGAAAAAATATCTGGATCTTTATGGCGGCGTCTCGGTAATGAATGCGGGGCACTGCAATCCCGAAATCGTTGAAAAAATATGCGCTCAAACAAATACCCTTCAGCATACCACAACAATATACCTGACACAGCCGATTGCAGACCTTGCGGAAAAATTATATGAAATCACACCGGGAGACCTCAAGAGGTCGTTTTTCTGCGCCAGCGGTTCGGAAGCAAATGAAGGAGCCGCGCTCCTTGCGCAGCTATTTACAAAAAAAAGCAAATTTGCCTCTATTGAGCAGGGACTTCACGGGCGCACCAAACTGACAATGAACCTTACCGGCATTCCCATGTGGAGGACAGATCCATATCCATCTGATAATGTTGTACATATCCCCGCAGCGTACTGTTACCGCTGTGCTTACAATCTTACATACCCGAATTGTGACTTGAAATGTGCAAGGCGTCTTGAAGATATTGTTAAAAACGGGGATTTTGCCGCTTTCATTGTTGAACCTATACAGGGGAATGGGGGAATTATTACCCCTCCTCCCGGATATTTTCAGCTTGTAAGGGAAATTCTCAATAAATATAATGTGCTCTTAATAACAGATGAAGTACAGACAGGTTTTGGCCGCACAGGAAAAATGTTTGCCATCGAACACTGGGATGTGGTTCCTGATATAATGAGCATGGCAAAGGCATTGGCAAACGGAACTCCTCTTGGGGCTTTCATAACAAACGATACTGTTGCGGCGTCATATACCAGGCCGGGAGCTTCAACAACGGGAGGCAACCCCGTATCGGCTACCGCGGCGCTGGCAACAATTGATTTTATTGAAAAACATCGCCTTGTTGAAAAGGCAAAAGACATGGGAAATTATTTCAGAAACAAACTGATCGAACTCCGGCAAAAATACCGCATCATGGGCGATGTGAGAGGCAAGGGACTCATGCTGGGCGTGGAACTGGTAAAAGAAGATAAAATCCCCGCGTCAGAAGAAATTGACAATATTCTGGAGCAATTAAAAGACGCGGGAATTCTCGCAGGAAAAACCGGCATATCCAGGAATGTCCTCACCTTCCAGCCGCCTCTGGTGATTACACGAAATGACATCGACCACCTTTACGTTGTATTAGAAAGAATCTTATCAAAAATATAGAAAATGAACGCTGCCTTGATTACGGAAAAAGGTTTTTTCCCATTGCAAAAGCGGCTTTGCGGGAGGGTGCAGGATTTACATGTCTAAACATGGCACATCGGTAAGTGAATCGCAAAACGCGGGTATTTTAAAGGAAATCATCGAAACAAACATAACACGGAAACTGATTCCCAAAGGATTAAGCTGGTTCGGTTGTATGGGAGGACTCTCACTCCTTGCATTTATTATCCAGTTGGGCACAGGGATATTCCTTATGTTCTATTTTATTCCAAGCCCCGATGAGGCGGCGGCAAGTTTTCAGCATGTGAGCCATAGAGTCCCTTATGGATGGCTGATTCAGCGTATTCATTCCGTCGGCCCGCATATTATGATCGGAATGGTTTTCAGCCACATGCTCAGGATTTTTTTCAAGAGAATTTACCGGCATCCAAGAGAATTGCATTGGGTGTCAGGGGCAAGCCTCCTTATTTTAACATTGCTGATGTATTATACCGGGAGTTTTTTAACTGCACATAATGCTGCTGAATTATCCAAATTTCAACTTACGTGTTCGTATGCATTGCACATCGCCGGTATTCCGCTTGCAATGGCGCTCTTTATGGGAATGCATTTTTTTATGGTAAGAAAAACCGGTATCTATGAACCGTTATAATTTTCTCAACATGAACGTAAATTTACTAATATCTGTCTCTATTCTGCCGATAAATAAATCATAGCGGAAAAGTTACTTTTAGAATCCGATAAGATAAATTAATTTTAGTAAATCAGGAGAGAAACATTTTAAAGAGAGGTTATCATGTTAGACGCAATGGGAAAAACGAATTACATCGCCGTTGCAGCGAATATTGCCGCTCTTACTCCCAAATACGACCCGAAAAAAGAATCAATTCGTAAGAGAACCCAGATACAATCAACGAACAACTCAAACAAATCAAGGGTAAACGCCGAAGGTGAACCGGAACTGCCACGCGCAGCATATTTAACACCGCAAGGTTCTGAAAACAAATCAAGCGGCAACGAAGATCCTATTCCCAAGATAGACTTTGTTTCATAAACTGCAACACTTTAGTCTTTTGAAAAACTCCAGCAAATGTTTATTTCCCGTTTCAAAAGACTAAAGCGTTCCAAATTTTTCAATTATTGAAATCCGTTCCTGCAACTTCCATTAATATTTCGAAACGTTTAATTCTTCCATCTCTCCCGTAACCATATATACCGTCCTTTCCGCGATGTTTGTCACTCTGTCCGCAATGCGCTCAAGGTTGTGAGAAACCCATGTCAGGTATGTTGCAAGATGGATTATCTTCGGATTGTTCATCATCAGCAGCAAAAGCTCATGATAAATCTGGTCGTGAAGCGCGTCAACTTTATCGTCTTCGTTGCATACCCTCCTTGCCGCTTCCACGTCTCTTTCGATAAATGCCTTGAGAGATTTTTCCAGCATGGCAATGCCTATCTCTCCCATTCTGGGAATATCGACCAGGGGTTTTATCAGAGGTTCCTCGCCGATCATAATATTTATCTTGGCGTTTCCCTCCGCATGATCACCCATGCGTTCCAGGTCGGTTATAATGCTCAAAATAGCGGTTAATGTCCTTAAATCAACCGCCAGCGGTTGCTGCGTCGCAATAAGCACGATACATTTTTCCTCAATATCAAACCGCATTCTGTTTATTTCCTGATCTTTTTTTATGATTTCCTTCGAGGTCTCTATGTCTCTGGTTTTTAATGCCTCAATGGAACTCTGTATTGCCTGAGATACCAGTTTTCCCATTTCAAGTACGTCGTCCTGCAGTTCTTTTAAAGCCTTGTGATATGCTTCACGTACCATAAAAACTCCCCTCCTCCCCCCGCACTTTTTTCAACCAGCAAAAAAGCGCCCCCTATTCAACACCTGAATAAGGGAACTATTCTTCCAAAATAAAATACGTAAAAAAGGACTCTCTTCGGTAACGAAAACCTTTTTTCATGTTTTCCTATCCGAATCTGCCCGTTATGTAATCTTCCGTCCTTTGTTTCTTCGGTTTCGTAAACAATTCGGTCGTCTCATCATACTCCACAAGCTCCCCCATCATGAAGAAACCGGTATAATCGGAAACCCTTGCCGCCTGCTGCATATTATGCGTTACAATGACTACCGTGTAATCTTTTTTCAATTCAACCAGCATATCTTCAATTTTTGCCGTTGCAATGGGGTCTAATGCAGAACACGGCTCATCAAGGAGCACAATTTCCGGTTCCATGGCAATTGCCCTGGCAATACACACCCTCTGCTGCTGCCCGCCCGATAATTCAAGCGCACTGAAATGAAGGCGGTCTTTCACCTCACTCCATAAGGCCGCCCTTGTAAGCGCCTTTTCGCATATATCATCCAATATGCTTTTTTTCTTTACCCCCAATACGCGCGGCCCGTACACCACATTCTCATAGATTGTTTTCGGAAACGGGTTTGGCTTCTGAAATACCATGCCTACCCGCTTTCTGAGTTCGGTAACATTGATTGCCGGGTCGTATATATCCTTTCCGGCGATCTTGATGCATCCCTCAATTCTTACCCCTTCGATAAGGTCATTCATGCGGTTTAAACACCGGATTAACGTGGACTTTCCGCACCCGGAGGGTCCGATAAACGCCGTGATCATTTTTTCCGAAATATCAAGAGTTATCCCATTCAGGGCTAAATTATCGCCGTAATAGAATTTTAAGTCTATGACATTCACTGCCGGATTAGATTTTTTTTTCAGTTTACTGGATGAAATAGCACACCTCACGCTGAAATAGTATTATTATGCTTAACACAATGCCGCTTTTTTGAAAATGGCAGATGACACAAAAAGATTTTATCCGTAACCTGGAGGTATTTCAATTGTTGTTTTTAATATTCCTTCTTTATGAAAATCATACCTTACGGGTTCGCACGTTGTGATTTCAGTTGTAGAGCGAAGAGACTCTTCGCTCCGCATTTCGTAATGTGAACTCGTAAGGTATGATTTTCATAAAGAAGACGTCCTGTATTTTTTCCTCAATTTGTTCCGCACTATGATTGCCGTAATATTTAATGCAAGCACGGTAAAGAGCAATGCAAGGGTTGTGGCATACACCATGGGAATTGCCGCTTCAATATTAGGGGATTGAAATCCTACGTCATAAATATGAAAACCAAGGTGCATAAATTTTCTTTCCAGATGAATAAAGGGAAAATGGTGGTCTATCGGAAGGGAAGGCGCAAGCTTTACAACGCCTGTTATCATGAGCGGCGCTACCTCTCCCGCAGCCCTTGCCATTGCCAGAATCGTGCCGGTAAGTATGCCCGGGGTTGCCTGGGGAAGCACTACGCGCCACAATGTTTCAAATTTTGTCGCTCCAAGGGCGTAAGAGCCTTCCCTTATTGATCCGGGCACGGAAGATAACCCCTCTTCCGTGGAAACAACCACAACCGGCACCGTTAATAGCGATAACGTAAGAGAAGCCCATAAAATACCCCCCGTTCCGAATGTCGGAGACGGCAATGCGGATTTGAAAAATACATTGTCTACGGCCCCGCCTATAAGATAGATAAAAAATCCGAGTCCGAATACCCCGAAAACAATCGAGGGGACGCCTGCCAGGTTATTGACCGAAATACGCACGATGCGGGAGATAAAATTATCTCCCGCATATTCTTTCAAATAGATTGCCGTCAATACTCCAAGGGGGACAACTGCAATACTCATGAGAAACACCATCATAATCGTGCCGAAAATTGCCGGGAAAATACCACCTTCCGTATTGGCTTCTCTCGGTTCATCCGTGATAAACTCCCACAGTTTCGACAGATAAAATCCCATTTTTGCAAACACGTGCATGTTATTGGGAGTATACATGCGCACCACCTCAAAAACGGGCAGTATTTTTTCTTCTCCTCCGGCAAGGTGTATAATAAACTCTTTCTCTTTTGCCTGTCGGTACAGTTCTGAAAGCAATATTTCTTTTTCAGAATACATTTTTTCGAGAATGGCTATTTTTGCTTTTACGTTATCGGCTTTCCGCTGCAAAGTATCCGATGCTGGCGGTGCCATTAATTGTTTTAATTTAAGCCGGTTCTTCTCCATTTGATGATTAATGTCGCCAATTTCCTTTTTCTCCAATCGCCGTATCTTCCGGAAAAGCTTTTTGTGTGCATCGATAACTTCACTTGCGCCGTCCGGTTGTATTGTTTCTGTTTTGCCATTCTTTCGAATGCCATGCAAGAACCCGTACATATTCCCCCACTCGCGCCTTTCAATAGCAACTACCGATGCGGGATATTCCCCGGAAACGATTTCATCGTCATTAATCCATCGGAAATCAAGACCGTAACTATCACGGTTTCCGACTTTCAGTTTTGTGCGGTATCCGTTTTTCTCGTAAGGAATAGGCTCCTTTTTCACCAGTTCCCCCAAAACCACTGTTTCGTCTTTGAGGTGAAAGCGAACGATTTCGTGCGGCCAAAATATACCGAGCCCCTTTACCATAATAAGTGCGACCAGTCCGCAGACCATTAAAAGACATACGGTCAGTGAGCTTGCAGTCAGCCACACATAAGGATTTCCCGTCTTAAAAAATTTTTTCATAGTTTAATATTCAGAAATTTCAAACTGTTCATGTAATGGCAAGGCGCGCCTTGTCACCGCAACGTTATTGAAAGTAGCCGAAAACCTAATTTATAGCTTGCTATATTTCTTCTTCATTTTCTGCCGGATTATTTCTGCCAGGGTATTCACGATAAATGTTGTCACAAAAAGCAGGAGCGAGGCAAGAAAAAGCACCCGGTACAGCGTCCCGCCAAACGGAGCTTCAGGTATTTCCACGGCAATATTTGCGGCAAGCGCCCGGAAACCATTAAACAGATTCAAATCCATAATAGGTGTATTGCCCGTTGCCATGAGAACGACCATAGTTTCCCCCACTGCCCTGCCAAAACCAATCATCACCGCTGAGAAAATAGCCGGACTCGCCGTCGGCAAAACAATCCTTACCGCAGTTTGCCACGGCGTTGCTCCAAGCGCCAAAGAAGCGGAAACAAGACTTCTGGGAACATTGCTCATCGCATCCTCGGATATGGTAAAAACAAGGGGTATCACTGCAAAACCCATAGCAAATCCCACGACAACGGCGTTTCTCTGGTCGTAGGGCAGTCCTAAAATATTAAGCAGCCATTGCCGGTAATCTCCCCCGAAAGCAAACGATTCAAATATCCCCGAAAGGCAAATCGACACAAAAAATGCGCCAATAATAAACGGAATCAAAAATACCGCCTCTGTGCCATGCTTATATTTACCGCCACCGAAAAAGGGAATTGTTTTCCAGGTCATTATTGCAGCAACAATAGAAAGCAAAATAAAAACCGGCATGATTACCAGGGCGGGAAATATTTTCTCAATCAGCGGGGCAAGCCATAATCCCGCGAGAAACCCGAGGATTACGCTGGGAAGTGCCGCCATCAGTTCAACGACGGGTTTGATCACTTTCAAAGACCGGTGGAGGAATTGCGAAGTATACAGCGCCCCGAATATGCCAATCGGCACGGCAATAAGCAAAGCGTACATCGTGCCCTTAATCGTGCCGAAGATGAGGGGTATGAGGCTGAATTTCGGTTCAAAATCATCGGTGCCGCCGGTTGATTGCCATATGTATTCCGGTTTCTCATACCCTTCATACCAGACTTTTCCAAACAAAGTCTTCAGCGTGGTTTCAGGATGAGGATTTGAAATATTCCACAGAGATAGAGTGCCTGTTGAGTCAGCCGCCAAAATGCCATCTGCCTTTTGAGAGAAAACGAGTGCAATCGCCGCGGAATGTGCCTTTACCTTTAATAATGTTTGTTCCGACGTGGCGTGGCTGAGGTGTATCGAGCCATTCGATGCGGCAGTGACAAAGCCCTTGTCTCTCATAGACCAGGCAATAGCAACAACCGGAGCATCATGGGATTGAAATGTGTGTATTTTTTTTAATGACCAACCCGCGGAGGTTGATGCATCTCTTACTTTCATCCAGGCAGCAACGCTGCCGCCGGAGTCGCCGACCACCAGAGAAATATCGCCCAGCAAAAATCTCAGCGCGGTAACCGCGTCATCGGAAACTTTCACTCTCTCCAGGACAACAGGTTCATCTTTTTCTCGTATGCCAATGTTTATTATTTCCCCTGAATCGGTGCCAACATAAAGATTTTCCATAAAAAGATCCATTGCAAGAGCAGTAATGGCACATGTTCCTTCCTGCGGTGAATATGTTGTATCATCATATGCAGAAGGTGTGGCTTCCGGTGTCAGACGTTTTATAAGGCCGGTAATATCTTTTTTTACCTCTCTCTTTTCTCCCTCTCCGAAAAGCGATGCTTCCGTTATTGAAGCAAGGAGCAACAGCCGGCCATCGTCCGTATGAACTGCAGTAACGCTTGTTTCTTCATCACCCCTTGATACAATGTGCTTTGCCGCGAAAGGGAGAGAACCGCCGTTTTCTTCCACATGAGTCACTTCCTGCACAGAAACTGCCGGGTGTATCACCCTTTCTCCGTTTTCAAACGATTCGGCAAACCCGATAGAAACCGTCAAAATTCTTCCGTCATCCGTTCCCATAACATGACGGTCTTTATATATGTCAACCGATGTTATATACGCATTTCCGACTTCGGAGAGATCATGTTTCCTGATACTATTTCCATCCCGTAATGAAATAAAATCTACTTTACCCTCCTGAGAAAGCACATAAGCAGCCCCCATCCGTTCATCAACGCCAATACACACCGCATCTTTACAAATGGAAAATGCATTTTCTTTTACGACTTTTGCGCCTTTTGAAAGAGGAAAAACTTCCATAAAGATAAAGACAAACAGGGCAAGTATCACACATATGGTAGCTGCGCCGCTGCATGTAATCAGCCAACGGGCAGTTTTATCGGTAAGTTTTCTGCTTTTCAGGCTTTTCATAATTACGGGTACATTATGCAGGAGAAAAGAAAACCACCCCTTTTCCCCGGCTTTTTACTTTAGGGATATCAAGGGGTGATTATTAAAACACTGGTAATAGTTCACCGCAGAGGGTGCAGAGAACACAAAGAAAACAAACAAAATGTTATTCTATTTTTTTCAGTTCTTTTTCAACGATTGACGCCGGCAACGACAGATATCCGTCTTTTAGCACTATTTCCTGTCCTTCTTTGCTCAGAATAAACCGGACAAATTCACACACCAGGGGATCAAGAGGTTGTCCCGGTTTTTTATTAATGTAGATATAGAGGAACCGCGCAAGGGGATAAGAGCCATTCAGCACGTTCTCCTCTTTTGCCTCTACAAAATGCCTTCCCTCTTTCAGCGTAATGGGAACGGACTTGATGCCCGATGTCTGGTATCCTATGCCGCTGTAACCGAGGCTGTAACGGTCTTCGGTAACCCCCTGAACGACAGAAGCAGACCCGGGTTGTTCTTTCACCGTATTTTTAAAGTCACCCTTAAAAAGCGCATGTTCCTTGAAATATCCGTAGGTGCCGGAAGCGGAATTACGCCCGTAGAGACTTATCGGTTTTGCCTCCCAATCTGCCGTCAGGCCAAGCTGCCCCCACGTCCTGATATCTTCTTTATATCCGCCCCTTCGGGTGCTTGAAAAAATAGCGTCTACCTGCGGCAGACTCAGTCCTTTTATGGGATTATCTTTGTTAACATATACCGCCAAAGCATCAAGCGATGTTTTTATCTCCGTAGGTTTGTAACCATACTTCTTTTCAAAGGCGTCGATTTCCGTAGGTTTCATAGCCCTGCTCATCGGCCCTATTTGTGCAGTGCCTGCTATCAGGGATGGAGGAGCGGTTGTGGAGCCTTTCCCCTCTATCTGAATTTTTACATTTGGATACAACTTGTTGAATCCTTCCGCCCAGAATGTCATGAGGTTGTTCATGGTATCGGAACCGATGCTGCTCAGATTTCCCGAAACGCCGCCTACTTTGTTATACGATTTGATTTCCGGTTCAGCCATTGTGGATTCTTCAGCGCAGCCGGCACAGGTTAACCGAATCTCTGCATCTGAACACCACTCGCTGCAACCTTCCTTCCTGAATGCAATAAGGCTGTCCGTGATATCCGTGCCAATGTTGTTGAAATTTACAGGTATGCTCCCTGTGGTGCTATAAAATTTGATTTCAGACGCAACCGTTGAAGATACTTCAGTCAAGGTGGCGCCCATTACCCCACAACATATTACTGCAAACAATAATAATTTTTTCTTCATTATACTTATTCCTCCTAAAATTATATGAGCGATATATTACTCGAATTTATACTGAAAATCGACTATTTTTCTCTTTTTTTAGAACATAATCTGATATAACACCCTGAACTTATTTTCATTTTCATCTTCTTCATCACCCTCCGTCACAAAATGGCCGAAATCTGCCTGAACCTTTGAGCGATGACCGCGAAAATAATAGTTAGCGCCAAAGGTGTATTCCCTTTGCGTGTCATTTGAAACGTCATCGTCGGGATCGATCATCGCATAGCGGCCTGCCAGTTCCAACTTCTTCGGAAGGATAAAGTATCCTAACTGTGTATGAAAACCTTCAGATTCCAGGGATTCCCCGCCAGATTCGGGATCCCTTGACATAAGATAATATTCATTATTCCACGAAATCCCTTTATACACCAACCCGCAATCAACAGTCCCCGTAATATTGTCATAATTCTCCTCTTTCACATCTCTGCGTTTTCCGTTGAACGCAACCGCCGCACCGATAGTAGCTTTCAATTTTTCAGAATATGCAATATCCGTCTCATCATAATAATTATATTTTCCAAACGGATTATACCGTGCATTCAGGACAAACATAAGTTCGTTGTCAAAATTCTCCCTGCCCTGAAACCAGTCCGCCTGATCCTCTCCCGCTCCCTGAAACATTGCCACGTGATATTCCATCTTTCCGGCAAAGGGATTTCCATACAAATCCACACCGTAATCACGATCCTGGTCAAAATACTCGCTGGCAATAGACCTCTCCTGAAGCAAGAGTACCGCAGAGGATGCCATCCTCTGCCTGTTAAACGGCACCTTAAAATACCCGACTTTGGTATTTAATTCTTCATACGGCGTCCAGTACACGTAAAAATCCCTCACCCCTATGTCAAATTTATCCCCGTCTATTTCAACATAATAATGCAGGTCTTTGCTGTAAATATTACCGCCAAAATTGAGCCTCGCGCGGCGGACATCGATGGTTTGCGTATCCGACTCTCCGAAATCATCGTCTTTATCCTTGTATTCGTATTGCATCTGCAACCGGCCGCCGATATTAAGGGAATATCTGTCATCGGGAGTTCTGATGCTTAATGAAGCTTTTTTATCGTCCGGAGTAAATTCAACGATCATATTCGGCATGCCAACGCCCAGAATCTCCCTTGCCTCATCCGTGGAAAGATAGTCCTGCACCGCCTGCTTTGCCTCTTCCTTCACGACAACCTTCGTTGCCTCATCGGTAGATAAATATTCCTGCACTGCCTGCCTTGTCTCCTCTTTCACAACGACCTTCGTTTCCGTGCTTATTGACTCTATGCGATTTCGCAATGTCTCCATCTGCTGCTGCTGCCGTGCGAATGCTTCTTCCATCAGTTTTAATTGCTGCTTCAATTCCTCCACTTCACGATTGGCAGCGGCAGTGTGTTTTACGCCCTCCTGTGCAAACACTGCCGGAGATACACCGCCGGTGCATACCACATATAAAACAAAGAACTTTAACAACATACAATTACGCCATTTACCACCGATCATATACAATTGCTCCCTTTCTTAAATTGTCATCATAAGAAACTAACTACTATAAAAACGCAGGGATTGTAAAATGCAAATATTAAGAAAATATAAAGAAATTATTAAGATTGTGTTAAGATTTCCCCTCGTATCAGAATTTCCAGAAAAACGGAATTAACACCATTGCTATACTCCAGAGCAGCAGGTGCAGCGGGCCGCCAATTCTTACAAAATCGATAAACCGATATCCTCCCGGCCCGTAAACCATCATATTCGTCTGGTAGCCGATAGGCGTCATAAAGCTTGCAGATGCAGAAAAAAGCAACGCAACAAGGAAGGGGCGGGGACTTGTATCGTAGAGCCTTGCCGTTTCAAGGCAAAACGGAAAAACCAAAACTGCCACTGCATTATTGGTAATGAGTTCCGTCATAAACGATCCGAGGAAATAAATAACAACCAATGCCGCAATAGGCCCATAGACCTGTGTCATTTCAACAAGGTGGGTGGCAACGGTTGTCGCCAGCCCTGAGTTCTGTATGGCAGCGCCAATGCCGAATGCAGAGGCTATCGTAATGAGAACTTTCCATTCAATACTTTGCCGCGCATCTCCTCCGGAAATACATCCGAGACCTACCATAAAAAGAGCCGTAAGGATAGATACGATATGAATCGGAACCCATCCTGTTGTCATGAACCCTATCAATGCTAGAAATAAAGACACAGATATCCATGCCCGGTCCCTGCGCAACGGACGCCATCCCTCAACGTTGCTGACGAGATAAAATGACGGATCATTCCGATGCACTCTCAAAAAATGCGGCATTACCTGCAGAAGGAGGGTATCGCCTGGTTTCAGCCGTATATCGCCAATCTTTTTTTCAACCCGCCTGCTGCCACGATGGACAGCCACCACAGCAGCGCCATACGAGGCGCGGAAATCTGCGTTGCGGATGGTTTTTCCGATGAGGGGAGAATTTTCAGATATTACCGCTTCGCACAAACGGCGTCTGCGCTGCTGCTTTGGAGATACCTCATAGGCGGTATCTGCAATGGGTATAATGCCGGGAATTTTTTCCAGCTCAATAATGCTGCTTACAACCCCTGTGAAAACCAACTGGTCATTTGCCTCTATCACATCATCCGGGCTTACCGGGCTGATAATTTTGCCGGCGCGGTCAATCTCTATAAGGAACAACCCTGGAAGTTTTCTCAGTCCGGCCTGTTCAACCGTTTTCCCGACCAATTTACATCCAGACTGTACCATCATTTCCACTAAATATTCTCTCCTCGTTTCACCAAGCTGCTCAAGAAATTCTTTACGGTCGGGAAGCAATTTAAAACCTGCAAAGAACAAATATATAAAACCGACAATGGCATAGGGAATTCCTACCACCGCAATCTCAAAAAGACGCAGTCCTGGCAATCCATGCTTGATCATCAAACCCTGTACGACAAGATTGGTTGATGTGCCTATCAACGTGCACGTTCCGCCAAGAATTGCCAAATACGAGAGCGGAATCAATAATTTTGAGGGCGAGACCAGATGTTTCCGGCACCAATCCAATACTACCGGCATAAACATTGCGACAATGGGGGTATTATTCAAAAAAGCCGACATTGGCAGCACCACCACTGCCAATCTCCCCAAGGCGCTTTTTTCCGTTTTCGCCCCTCCGAGAACATGATGCCCGATGTAATCCAATACTCCTGTTTCACGGAGTCCGGCCGTCACGACAAATAAAGCAGCCACTGTCATCATGCCCGAATCTGAAAACCCGGCAAAAGCCTCGGTAGGTGTAATAATGCCAAGCGCCGCCAGAGAGGCTGTTGCTCCTAAAAACAGCAAGTCCGGCGGTGCAAGGTTTCTGGCAAGACATACAAAAATACCTGCAACAACCGCTAAGGTTATCCATGCTTCGTAACCCATACAAATACCTCCTTCACTGAATTTGCGCTAAGATAAACTTCCAAAAAATTTCTTTGTTTAAAACATTTACCGTCAAACAAATCTGGTTTTCGAAATATCAAATAAGTTTTTACTCAGAAACACAACCCTTCGACGGAGTTTACCCTGAGCGGTAAAAGATGCTTCGACTGGGAGCATTCCCAAATTTTTGAAAATCCATCATTCTTGTTCCCAAGTTCCTGCTTGGGAACACAATTGCGAAGGAAGCTCATGCTTTCTGTTATGAGAAGCGAAGCTTCTCAAGCAATTACGTTCCAAAGCTGGAGCTTTGGAACGAGCCATGGTCTCTTTTGGAATTTTGCAAAAATTTGGGAATGCTCCCCTTCGACTCCGCTCAGCATGACATAAGCGAAGGGCTCAGGGTGACAGCTTCGTCATCTGAGCGCAGTCGAAGCATTAAAAGGCTCATCGAAAACCAGATTTGTTTGACTATATTTTCGAACCGAAACTGAAGCGCCACTGTCCATCTGATATAGTCTATAGTATTTATAGACTATGCGGCCAAAAATTTTTATTGTTTTTTTCTCTCTAATTTTGATTCCCTCCTGATTATCTCGCTCAGAGTCGCCGCTTTCAGTAATTCAACAGTCTCATCCCGCACCTCTTTAAAGACATCGCGAATGCCGCATGTTTCTTCATCTTTACACTCTTCACACCGTTCATAATATTGATACGTAACGCACGGCAAAAGCGCTATTGCGCCGTCAAACAACCGGATAACGGTAGCAAGGTTTACTTCGTCAGGACTTTTTAACAAATAATATCCTCCCCCCTTTCCCTTTTTGCTGGCAAGAATGCCGGCATGTTTAAGGTCGTTCAGAATCGCCTCTAAAAACTTTTGAGGAATTTTTTCGCTTTCTGCAATATCCCGTATGAGTATTGGCCCTCTATTGTGTTCTCTGGCCAATTTAATAAGCGCAATAATAGCGTATTTAACCTTTTTTGAAATCATCGCATTTATATACCATAATGACTACTTATCCTATTAAGTCTATAATTTCGGTAGATTATATAGGAATATTTTGGGATTTCAAGTATTTTTATTAATACCCTACCGAAAAGTTCACCGGCAATTGACATTACTCCGCTGCTGTTTCAATCTCCCGAACTTCTTCTTTTGTGAGTTCATAATCAAAAATCTTCAAATCTTCCTTCATATGCTGTTTGTCGGTAGTGCCGGTAAGCGGTAGTATTCCCACATGCAATGCAAACCGGAATATCACCTGTGGAATCGTCATTCCCTTCTCTCTGGCAATCTTTTTGATTTTGCTGTTTTGAAAGAGGTACGTATTCGCCGTTAAAAGAGAAAACCCCTCATAGATAATGTCATTGGACTGACAATATTCCCTCACCTCTCTATCCCATCCTTGATTCGCGAAACATCTGTTTTGCACTATCATTGGTTTGATTTCAGCCTTAGCAACAAGCATTTCCAATTGCTCCCTGCTGACGTTGCTGATGCCAATCATCCTTGCCTTCCCTGACCGGCAAAGTTCTTCAATTGCCTGCCATACCTCCCAGTCTGACTTCCCCAGTCCGGCATGGGAATATGGCCCATGCAGCAAATATGAATCCACATAGTCCGTATGTAAATGTTCCAGGGAATTCGCAAATGATTGTTCTACCTGCGTTGCAAGGTTTGCCTTTTTATCGTAAGGGATTCTCCGGTCATGGCCGTCGGCAGGGGTAAATTTGGTTTGAAGAAATAACGTTTCACGCCTGATTTCTCCGTCAAAGATGGATTGCAATGCCTCGCCTACAAGGTGTTCCTGATAATGTCTCGGTTGGTTTGCGGTATCAATTGCATTGAAGCCCGCCGACAGAGCCGTTCTAACGAGATCAGCAGTCGCGCCTTCCTTCCAGGCCGTTCCGTAAATAAATGATGGTATTTTCATGGCTGTTTTCCTGTTTTGTCTTTTACACTCTTATTTTTAACAACTTTCAATGATACCGCAAATCTTCTCATATCAAAGGGATAAAATTGTATTTTTCCCTGAGCATACGGGCTGAGAAGTGATTCTAAATCTTTTGCAGTGTAGGTTCTTACATGATAGGGACTCGGCAAGAGGTCTTCTTTGGGCACCGTGATAATTAATTTTCCACCGGGTTTGAGTATGCGAACGGCTTCTTTTACCACTTCTTCCTCATTTTCAACATGTTCCAATACTTGTCCGAGATAGACGGTATCAAAATAATCGTTTTTAAATGGCGTGTCAAAGAGATTGCCGGCGATAAAGTGAATCTGATCAAAATGCAACCTTTCTTTCTCTGAACGGGCAAATGAAAGGGCGTTGAGAGAGGCATCCAAACCTACGGCAGAAAATCCGGAGGATGCCGCATACAGCCCGACGCAGGCCCCCAAACCGCATCCCAGATCACAAAAAAATCCTTCCGCAACAGACACCACACCCTGATGGTATTTTTTTGCAAAGCCGCGCTTCAGGGCTAATCGGGGAAACACATAGCTTAACCATTTGTACCGCTTACGCCGAAACCAGCTTTTGTTTCTCTGCTTTCGGCTATCCTTTAACTCTGACGACCAAAAGTCATTATAGGTTTTTGTTACATTATCCATAGATTCACCTGCGGTTTTTGATCAATGGAACGAGCCCCTCCCAAACCTTCAAATACTCCCACCTTGTAATCAGAGTATACCGGAGGAGAAATATAAGGGAAACAAATATCTTTCTGTATTGTAATGAACTGTTTTCCGAAAATACACTTTTCCAGAAACCGGAAACTTTGTTAAAAAACTGCGCTATCCTCATTATTTGTTGAATTTCTTTATTTCTGTCATTACAAGCGCAAGATCATTTTGCGACGCCCGAAAGAACACTGCTTTGTTTGCAATTTCACGGTCTGCTTCGTCCGTAACTGTCTGCTTAAGGAAGTTGTACGATTGCAGCGGAAAGACCGCTTTGTAGTGATGATTGATATAACAAAGGCTATCCCAATATCTGCCCGCCATGATTCGGCAACAAGCCAGACGATATTATAGTTTGATTCCGTCCAATCATACTGCATTGGGTGCAACGGATAATGGAGTTGTGAATTCTTTTTATCCAGTTTAAGCTGCGTAGTCCTCTTAGGAGCAACACCAAATTTCTTCGCCCATCTTTTAAAAGTAACGGGTATGTAAAGAGGAAGGGCGCCTGATGCCGACAATACCGGGGTATTTGCCTCCAGATGGCTGATGCCGTAAGTAAAGAATTGAAAGTTAAAGATCAGAATAATAGTAACACTTTAGCTTTTTGAAAAAGACTTCGATTCCCTTTATTTTATAAGGCATCTCTAATATTGACGTATGGAGCAAATTTCACCTCCATTAACTCCGCACTTTAGTGCGGAGATATCCACAATAAATACACCGGCTTTGGTAGAGACAGGTTTGAAACCTGTCTCTACAACCTGGTGCAGTAAAAGATATTGGGCTAACTTTACCTCAGGGCTGAAGCCCATGATTGTTTCTTCCCTTAACCCCATGCTGAAGCATGGGGTTAAGACATGGGCAATTTTCAAAAAGCTAAAGTGTTACGAATAATAAAACCAACAAACGCTTTTTTGAACTGAATTTTTTGCATTGCAAATGAGATTTTTTGTCCGATTTCCGACATTGCAATAAAAAAAAGCGCTATTTGCAGGCCGATAAATCCGGCAATGATTTTCACCGTGCTAAGAATAGTTGAACTGCTGTTTCCCATCGACTCTATCCCCCCCGGAGTGATAATAAGGTTCCAGACGAATCCATTAATGTGAAAGTGATAGAGTTTAAATATTTGCTTGTCGGTAAAGATGAACAGTTGTATGAGGGTAAACAATCCGATAGCAATGCAAAAGAGCAGTTT
>Ga0194127_10000361_pt1 | contig 73273 bp, 62 predicted proteins | sample TA2KigC100mmetaG_FD_148624 | JGI IMG/M metagenome (GOLD analysis project Ga0194127, IMG submission 148624) | Freshwater microbial communities from Lake Tanganyika, Tanzania - TA2015036 Kigoma Deep Cast 100m | ecosystem: Environmental > Aquatic > Freshwater > Lake | place: Tanzania: Lake... | reverse complement strand
GCGCCTTGGTGCGCGTTCTTCCAACCACGCCGGGTGCCACGACTGTGCCGCTCGGGGCACAGTCGTGCTGGTGGGGAGAGCACGACTGTTCGCCGAGCCGAACAGTCGTGGCACGGCGGGTGCCACGGGTCATCGGGCGCTTCGCCCGATGACCCGTGCGGCTGTCAACGCCCGTCCGGAGGCCGGCACGGGCGATCCGCAAGGCGGATCGCCCGTGGCACCCGCGGCGTCCGCCGGCGCCTTGGTGCATGTTCTTGCGACTCGCGCCTAGAAGCCGGCGCCCCCGATCCACGCCGACGGGCGCACGCCCAGGGCCGCGGCGATCTGGAGCAGGGATTCGAGGCTGGGCAGGTGCGTGCCGCGTTCGACGGCGGAGAGCTGGCTGACGGAGAGGTCCGAGTTCTCGGAGAGGTCCTTGAGCGTCCAGCCGCGTTCGACGCGCGCCAGGCGGATCTGCCGCCCCAGTTCCATGCGGAGTCGGTCCTGGGGGCGACGTCCCAGCCCGAGACGGACGGTCGCCTGCGCCAGGGCCCGGTGCAGTTCCTCGACGCCGAAGGGCTTGGCGAGGTAGTCGAAGACGTCGAGCTTGAAGGTCTGTCGCATGGAGTCGAGGGAGGGGTAGCCCGTGATGACGATGACGCACAGGCGGGGCCAGCGCCGGCGCACCTCGGCCAGCACATCGATGCCCGAGGCGGGGCCCATCTTGATGTCGAGGAGGGCCACGTCGGGCGGTCGGGCCTCGCACGCCTCGTAGAAGGCGCGGGGCGAGGCGACGCAGCGGGCGTCGTGCCCGGCGTCCTCGAGCACCTCGTGGAGGTACTGGAGGAAGTCGGCGTCGTCGTCGAGGGCGACGATCGACAGCGGGAAGCGCGGCGCATCGGCGGCGGGGGTCGGATCGGCCGGGGCGGGCGGGGACGGGTCAGGCACGCGCGGCCTCCTGGGGGGCGTCGGTCACGGGGCCCGGGCCGCGCACGGGGAGCATCACCTCGAACTCCGCGCCGCCCCCGGCGGACGCGGGGCGGTTGCGGGCCAGGATCACCCCGCCGTGGTCGCGCACGATGCCGTCGGCGACGGCGAGCCCCAGCCCTGTGCCCCGGGCGTCGAGGCGCGTGGTGACGAAGGGCTCGAAGAGGCGCGAGAGCACGTCGGGGTCGATGCCGGGCCCGTTGTCGCGGACGGTGATGGAGACCCAGTCGCGCCCCTCGCGCCGGGCGCGATCGGCGCGGAGCTCGATCCGCCCCGGGGTCGCCGATTCGGCGGGGGCGGCCCGCCCCGCCAGGGCCTCGACGCTGTTGCGGAGCAGGTTGACCAGCACCTGCACCATGCGGTCGGCGTCGCACTCGACGACGGTCCCCGGCGGGACGTCCGCCGCGATCTCGGCGGCCGTCCCCGCGTTCAGGCGGACGAGCGTGGCGGCCTCGTCGGCGACGGCGGCCAGGTCGGTGGGGCGGGTGCGCGGAGGCTGGGCCCGGGCGAACTGCAGGAGGCTCTCGCCCAGGCGCTCCAGTCGGCGCACGACGCGGAGCAGGAGCGCGACCTGCGAGGGGTCGAGGGGGCGATCGGGGTGCGCGTGCATGCGCTCGGTGAGGCCCTTGACGACCGCGAGGGGCGTGTTGAGCTCGTGGGCGATGCCCGCGGACATCACGCCCAGGCTGGCGAGGCGGTCGCTGTGGGCCAGGCTGGTGCGGGCGGTCTCGAGCAGGTGGTTCTTGCGCTTGAGTTCGGCCGCCACCTGCTCGAAGCGGCGCAGGGCGTCGTCGAGGGCCCGCTCGTGGTCGCGGAGGGCCCGCACCGACTCGTTCCGCGAGCGCATGATCTCGCCCAGTTCGTCCTGGACGACGTGCTCCTCGGGGATGAGCTCTTCGTCGCGGCGTCCCTCGCGCAGGGCCCGGTCGGCCTCGAGCGTGCGCCGGATGGGGCGGTAGACGTGCTGGGGGAGGACGAAGACCTCGAGGGCGGCGGCGATGAGCGCGTACGCCGCCAGCACCGCCAGGACCAGGGCCGCGTACTGGACCCGCAGGGCCCGGCGCACGCCCTCGATGCGGACCTGGACGAGGGCGTAGAGGGGCTCGCCCCCGATGGTGGGCAGGAACGCCGCGGCGGCGGAACCGTCGCGGGCCTCGTCGCCGGACTCGATCGGGACGACCTCGCCCTGGCGCACGGCGACCCTCGCGGCGTCGGTGTCGTCGAGGCGCGTCGCCGACGCCGAGCCGAACCGTACCACGACCTCGGGCGGGCTGTGGAACGCCGACAGACGGCGCTCGACGCCCCGCACGTCGGCCTTGGCGCCCTCGACGGCGGCGCGGAGCAGCGTGGAGGCCTTGTCGAGCTCGGCGCGGCGGACGGCGTCCTGGGCCGTCGGACGGATCGTCAGCAGCAGCAGCGCCACCATCGCCAGCGAGAAGCACGTGTGGAGGAACAGCAGCTTCTTGCGGATCCGCATCGCCCGAAGGCGCGGCACGGGCACCCACCGCCCCGCGGCGGCGATCATCGGCGCCGCGGCGGGGCGGGCAGGGGCGTCGGTCGGCGGGATGTCGGCACGCGGCCTGGGCTCCATCGAGACTCCGGGAGGGTCGCTCGCCCGAATCGTTCGGCGGCGGGCGGGTCGCGGCAACCGGGCCGCGACGACGACCCAATACACTCCGGGGTGAACCAGCCGATCCCCCCAGTCCAGATCGCCCGGCTCGACCCCGCCCGCGACCGCGTGTGCGGCGTGCTGGCCCGGCACGCCGCCGACTACCCGGCCCTGACCCCGCTGACCGCGTCGGCGTGGGCGGGCCTGGAGGAGCGCGACGCGGCCTTCGCCGCCGGCATCTACGACGCCGTCGTTCGGCGGTGGCTCACGCTCCGCTGGCTCGTCGGGGTGCACGCCGGGCGGAGCTTCGATCGCCTCGATGCGCCGGTGAAGTCGGCGCTCCTGGCGGGCGCGGCCCAGATGATGCTCCTGGACCGCGTCCCGGCCCACGCGGCCATCGACCGCGCGGTGGAGTGGGCCAAGGCCCATGGGCAGGGTGGCGGCGTCGTCAACGCCGTGCTGAGGAAGATCGCCGGCACGCGCGAGCGGGCCCGGATCGAGCCCGGCCCGTGGGACGGCGCCCGCGACGCGCTGCCCCTGTCGGACGGGCGGGTCATGCGCCTGCCGGGGTCGTTCGACTGCGACGAACGCGACTGGCTCGCGGTCGCCACCAGCCACCCGCGCGACCTGGTCGATCGATGGCGAGCGGCCCAAGGCGAGGACGCGGCCCGGAGCATCGCGCTGCACGGGCTGGTCGCCCCGCCGGTCATCCTCTATACGGGCGCCGCGTCCGCAGACCCGGGCCCCGGCGGCGGGCTGACGCTGCTTCCCCACGACTCGCCCCGGCACCACGTCGCCCAGGGGCCTCGGGCCGCGCTGCTGGCGTACCTGGAACGGCGCCCCGACGTGTGGGTGCAGGACCCGGGCGCGAGCGCGGCGATCGACGCGGTGCGCGGGCTCGCCCCCAGGCTCATCGTCGATGCCTGCGCCGGTCGCGGCACCAAGACCCGCCAGCTCGCCGCCGTGTTCCCCAACGCCCGGGTGCTCGCCACCGACGTGGACGACGCCCGGCGTGCGGAGCTGGCGCGCCTGGCGACGCCGGACGGGCGGATCCGCGTGGTGATCCCCGCCGAGCTGGCGCGGGCCGCGGCGGGCCAGGCGGACCTGGTCGTGCTCGACGTGCCCTGCTCGAACAGCGGCACGCTGGCCCGCCGGGTCGAGGCCCGGTACCGGTTCGAGCGGTCCCTGGGGCGCGACCAGCTCGCGCGCCTGGCGGCGATCCAGGCCGACCTGATCCGCTCGGCGCTGGGGTGGCTGGCGCCCGACGGCGCGATCCTCTATTCCACGTGCAGCATCGAGCCCGAGGAGAACGAGGGGCGGATCGGAGCCATCCCCCCGGCCGCCGGGCTGGTGCGGGATTCATCGGCGCTCGCGCTGCCGGCGGGCGTGCCGGGCGAAGCCCCCTCGGGCTACCGCGACGGCGGGTACTGGTGCCTGCTTCGCCGCCGGGGGACGGTCGCCCCCGACGGGGGTAAACTCCCCCCACGCGCATGACGACCGTTTCCGCCCGGACGCCGATCCTCGCCATGAACCTCCTCGACGTGCTGACCCCTGAAAGCATCCGCGCCCCGCTCCAGGCGACCGACAAGTGGGGCGTGATCGCGGAACTGGTGGACGTGCTCGGGGCCGCGGGCAAGGTCAAGGACGTCAAGGCCCTCAAAGAGGCGGTGTGGACCCGCGAGCAGACCCGCACCACGGGCATCGGCAACGGGCTGGCGATCCCGCACGGCAAGTGCGCGGGGATGCCCGGGCTGGCCATGGCCATCGGCAAGCCCGCCCAGCCCATGAACTTCGAGGCGATCGACGGGCAGCCGGTCCGCTTGATCGTCCTGCTGGCCAGCCCGCCCGACCGCACCAGCGACCACATCCAGGCGTTGGCGCGGATCAGCCGACTGATGACGATGGACGAGTTCCGCGAGAAGGTCTACGCCGCCCAGACCGCCGAGCAGATCCACGAGTTGCTCAAGTCTCAAGAGGCCAAGTAGACGCCGGGCCCCACCGATGCCCGCCTTGGACTGCTTCAGCCCGATGCCCGTGATCGAGTCGGCGCTGCACGACCGCATCGCGTCGCGCGACCTGCCCGCGGGACTGGCCGAGGCGCTCCGCTACGCGCTGCTCGGGGGCGGGAAGCGGATCCGCCCGCTGCTGGCCTGGCACGCCTGCGTCGCCGCGGGGGCCCCGGGGGAGCGGAGCCTGCCCGCCGGCGTCGCCGTCGAGTTCGTCCACGCCTTCAGCCTGGTCCACGACGACCTGCCCGCGCTGGACAACGACGACGTGCGCCGGGGGCGCCCGACGCTCCATCGGCACGCGGGCGAGGCCATGGCGATCCTGGCGGGCGATGCCCTGCTCGCGCTGGCGTTTGACGTGCTGTCCCGCGAGCCGCCGCCGGCGCTGGGGCAGGCCCTGTGCGCTGAACTGACGGCGGGCACGTCGGCGATGATCGTCGGGCAGGTGTACGACACCCTGGGGGGCCTCCCGCACGAGATCGCGGGCGCCGAGCGGGTGCGGCTGGTGCACCGGAACAAGACCGGCGCCCTCATGCGCGCCGCCTGCCGCATGGGCGCCCTGCTCGGGGGCGTCGGCGCCGGGCCCCGCCTCGGCGCCATCACCGCCTTCGGCGACGCCGTCGGGCTCATGTTCCAGGTCGTGGACGACCTGATCGACGTGGAGCAGCCCGCGGACCACGCCGGGAAACGCACGGGGAAGGACTCCGTCGCCGGCAAGCTCACCTTCCCGGGCGTGCTGGGCGTCGAGGGGTCGCGGGCGGAGGTCGAGCGGCTGGAGCGCGAGGCGCTCGCGGCGGTCGCGGGGCTGGGGCCCTCGTCGGGCGGGCTGGCGGACCTGTGCCGAGCCATGTCGAGCCGGACCCGATAAGCGGTGAACGGGCCGGCGCCCGAACCGCGGCGCCGCGGGGTCGTACGTCGTGTCGGCGTCGCCCGCAAACCGACGCCGCTACACTTCTTTCAGTCCGCGTTGAAAGTTCGGGGCCCGTCGCCCAGGAATACCTCCCGACCATGGGCATCCTCGAGTCGATCAAGAGCCCCCACGACCTTCGGAACCTGTCGCGAGAGCAGCTCCCCGAGCTGGCGCGGGAGGTGCGTGCGGCGATCTACGCCGGCGTCGCCCGCTCGGGCGGGCACCTGGCCCCGAACCTGGGGGTCGTGGAGCTCACCATCGCGCTGCACTACGTCTTCGACTTTGCGCACGATCGCCTGCTCTTTGACGTGGGGCACCAGTGCTACCCGCACAAGCTGCTGACGGGGCGGCTGGCGATGCTCGAGAATCTGCGCACGCGCGAGGGGATGGCGGGGTTCCCCGACCCGCGCGAATCGGCGTACGACCTCTTCGGCGTCGGGCACGCGGGGACGGGGATCTCCACGGGCGTGGGGATGGCCCGGGGCGACATGCTCAACGGGGAGGCGTTCGACCCCAGGGGCAACCCGGGAGGCCGGCGCGTGGTCACGCTCGTCGGCGACGCGTCGATCGTGAACGGGGTGGCGATGGAGGGCCTGAACAACGCGGGCACGCTGCCGCGGCAGTTCCTTGTGATCCTGAACGACAACGGGATGTCGATCTCCAAGCCGCAGGGCGCCATGGCCCGCCAGTTCGACCGCCTGCGGATCTCCAACGTCTACGCGGAGTTCAAGAAGCAGGCCAAGGAGGCGTTGCGGCACCTGCCGGGGGGCGAGTGGGCCGAGCGGGGGGCGCACCGGGCGGGGGAGATGGCCAAGGCGATGTTCTCGGACGCCGACGCCGGGTCGTGGTTCGAGCACTTCGGGCTCAAGACGGTGGGCCCGATCGACGGTCACGACTTCGACGCGCTGCTCTCGTTCCTGCGCGAGGCCCGCGAGATCGACCGCCCCATGGTCCTGCACGTCAAGACGGTCAAGGGGCGTGGGTACTCGTTCAGCGAGCAGGACTCGGTCCGGTTCCACTCGCCGTCGGCGTTCTCGATGGTCGACGGCGACCCAGACAGCGAGGACTGCCGCATCGAGCTCAAGAGCGACGGGCGGTCCTTCACCTCCGCCGCGGGCGAGGCACTGGCGGAGATCATGGCCCGCGACGAGAAGGTGGTGGCGTGCACGGCGGCGATGCCGGACGGCACGGGGCTCTCCAAGGTGCTGACGCGCTTCCCCGATCGGGCGTGGGACACGGGCATCTGCGAGAGCCACGCGATGGACATGATGGCGGGGCTGGCCCGGACCGGCTTCCGCCCCTTCTTCGCGGTGTACTGCACCTTCCTCCAGCGGGCCTTCGACCAGGCGTTCCAGGAGGTGTCGCTGCAGGGGCTGGGGGTGCGGCTGCTGCTGGACCGGGCGGGACTGGTGGGCGGCGACGGGGCCGTGCACCACGGGTTCTGCGACGTGGCCCTGCTGCGGACGCTCCCTGGGGCGGTGCTGATGGCGGCGATCGACGAGCCCAGCCTGGTCGCGGCCATGGAGTTCATGCGCCAGCACGACGCGGGGCTCTCCGCGGTCCGCTACCCGCGCGACATCGTGAGCACGAGGCTGGCGGGGCTGGCCTGCCCGCCCTTCGAACCGGGCAAGGCCCGCTGCCTGACGCCCGACCTGGACGTGCGTCGCGGCGGCAGGCCCGACGCGGCGGTGCTGGCCTTCGGCACGCCGGCGATCGACGCCCTTGGGGCCGTGGACGGCCTGGGCGAGCGCGGGCGGGTCGCGGTCTACGACGCCCGGTTCGCCAAGCCCGTCGATGCCGGGCTCGTCCGGTCCCTGCTGGCGCGATCCACGCCGATCCTCACCGTCGAAGACCACGGCGTCATGGGCGGGTTCGGGTCGGCGGTGGCGGAGGCCGCGGCGGAGATCATGGCCGGGGAGCCCGAGCTGGCCGGGTCGCTGCACCTGACGCGCCTGGGCCTGCCCGACCGGTTCATCCGCCAGGACCCGCGCGGGGCCCAGTTGGCCGAGGCGGGGCTGGACTGGGCCGGGCTGGCGCGGTCGATCCGCGAGGTGCTGGCGTCGCGGCGGGCGTCGGTCGAGCCCACGATCGCGATGGCGGAGGCCAGGCCCTCGCGCGTGTGAAGGGCTTCCAGCGCGAGCGTCGCACCGCCTCCGCTTCGCACCAGCGCTTGCCGCGCCCGTCGCGGAATCTCCGGCGCGGGCTGCTCCACGATGATGCGCGGCCCCCGTTCACGCCGAGCCATTCGTGAACCGTGGCCCGCGGGCGCGACGTGAGGGGCGCGAAGAAGGACGCGTCGCGAACCTCGCCGAAGCGAATGGCAGTGTCCATTCGCATTGCGCTCTGCTCGGTCCGTGCCGCAGCCTCCTCCGCGGTCTTCGGGTGGCCCCCGGGCAGGGAGTCGGCCATCCGGAACGATCGCCCTGGACGAGGCTCGACCGAGCGCGTGCGTCCCAAGAACGCGCAGGTACGCGGGCGACGGCTCGGGCGACAGGACCTCCGCTCCGGGATGCTCGTTCCCGGATTCGTCGCGGCGCCACGGCTTTGTCCGGATCGGGAAACCCGGATCATCGATCCGCCCTCGCATGACGTCCTCGGCGAGGCCCGCCAGCCCCTCGCGGGGCGTTGGATGGGGCGGACGTGGATCTCGACCGAGCCGTCGGCGAGCATCACCACCTTGGTCGGCACCGCCGAGACGCGCCCGGCCCAGTCCCACCACCAGACCAGGAGCGGCACGGCGATCAGCACGCCGTACACCACCGCGCGCCGGCGTCAACGCCGACGCGGCCGCAGCGGATCGCCCTCGGGGCGCTCGACCGGCATGAACCAAGGGTACCCGCCCCCCGGCGGCCGCCCCGGTCGGCCCGGGCGTCCGCCGTACACTCCCTCCCATGCCGCGGCGTGTCGTGGTTCTCGTGAACGAGCAGAAGCCGGAGGCGGTGGCGGGGGCCGAGGACGTGCGCGCGCTCGTGGAGCGGGCCGGGGGCAGCGTCGTCGCCACGCTCCCGGCGGCGGCGGACCCGCTGCCGGCGTCGGCACGCGAGGCGGACCTGTTCGTGGTGCTGGGGGGCGATGGCACGCTGCTGAGCCAGTCGCGCCGCTGCCACGAGCTGACCACGCCCCTGCTGGGCGTGAACTTCGGCAAGGTGGGGTTCATGGCGGAGTTCGACCCCGAGTCGCTGGCGCGGCGGGCGCCGGCGTTCTTCGGCGAGGCGCCGCTGCCGATGCGCGACCTGCGCGTGCTGGAGGCAACGGTGACGTCCTTCCGCGACCCGCGCCCGCGCTTCGCGGGGATCGCGATCAACGAGGCCGCCGTGGTGGCCGGGCCCCCCTACCGCCTCATCAACGTCGCGATCTCGATCGACGGGCAGCTCGGGCCGGTGGTCTCGGGCGACGGGCTGATCGTGGCGAGCCCGATGGGGTCGACGGCGTACAACCTGTCGGCGGGCGGGCCCATCATCGCGCCCGACGTGCCGGCCCTGGCGATCACGCCCATCGCGCCGCACTCGCTGGCCTTCCGCCCCATCGTGGTGGGCGAGCGCAGCCGTGTGGAGCTGACGATGCTCCGCTGCAACGACGCCGGGAACGGGCAGGGCACCACGCTCGTGCTCGACGGGCAGGTGCAGGCGCCGCTGCACCCGGGGGACCGGGTGGAGGTGGGCATGGCCGAGCGCACGGTGCGGCACGTGGTCAACCCGGACACGACCTACTGGGCGACGCTGATCGGGAAGCTGCGCTGGGCGTCGAGGCCCGCGGGCGGGGGGTAGGGGCCCGTACGATCGGGCGTGGTCCGGCGCGCGTTCTCGCTCATCGAGCTGCTGGTCGTCATCGCGATCGTCGCGGTGCTGGTGGCGGTGCTGCTGCCGACGCTGGGGTCGGCCCGCGAGTCGGGCCGGGCGACGGCGTGCCTCTCCAACCTGCGCTCGATCTTCACGATCGTGCGCGCCTACGCGGACGAGCACAAGGGCGTGGGCCCGGCCCTGGGGCAGCCGTACACGGCGGTGCCCAACTGGGCCTTCGTGGTCCAGGTCCACGCGGGCGCGCCGGGGACGGGGCCGGGCGAGGTCTTCGTGACGCGCTCGGCGCTCGTGTGCCCGACGGTCGCCCGCTTCTACGGGCGGGAGATGACCCGGACCTACGCGACCAACGTGACGGGGCAGGCGGGGCTCCCGGCCGATCCGCCGTCGCGCCCGGCCCCCGACCGCGGGAACTACGACGACCCGGCCCGCCCGGCGCACGTGCGCGTGGACCTGATCCAGTTCCCCGCGCGCACGCCGGCGTACTTCGACTCGGCGGCGTCGCCCCCGGGCCCGGGTCAGCCGCCCGCGACGCGCACGGCGAGCGTGGTGGACTTCCGCCAGCCGGCGCACGTGTCGGAGCGTCTGGGGCGGTTCCACGCGTCGCGGCGGGGGCTCAACGCGGGGTTCTACGACGGGTCGGCGCGCGTCGTGATCGTGAGCGACCCCTGGCCGCCCGCGGACTGGCTCGCGCCGCTGCCGTAGGGTGAACCGCGGCCTGCGGCGGGCGTCGAAGGGCATGGAGGGTGGCATGCGGAGTGGAGCGAGGCGGATCGCCGCGGCGGCCGCGGGTGTGGGGTTGATGCTCGGCGCCTGCGCCGAGGTGGGCGTGGTGCGTGTCCCGCCGGCGCCCGTGCCGACGCCGGAGGCGCCGGCACCCGCGCCGCGGGGTGTGCCGCCGGCGCCGCGGACGATCCCGGATCTGCCTCCGCGAAGCCGGGCGCCGAGCCCGTCGCACCCGGTGTTCCACGTGTGGGCCCCTCCGCCGGCGCATCACCCGCTGTGGTCGCACCCCAACGCGCGGGTCATGGCGATCTCGCACGTGGGCAAGCCCGCGGAGCGTCAGTTGTACGCCGACGCGGGGTCGCGGCGGGTGATCGGGTGGGACGAGCGGACGGGGCGGTACGTCGAGGGCCTGTGGTACCACACGCTGCCCGACTACGGGTTGCATCGCGAGAAGTACGTCGCCCGCGTGATCGCCGACTGCTTCGATCGGCAGCGGCTGACGATGGGGTCGGGGGCGTACCAGTCGGGGCGTGCCGACGGGGTGGTGTACTTCTTCGGGCTCGGTCAGCCGGGCTTTGACGAGGCGGTGCTGTTCGAGGACCCGCGCGACGCGGTGGGAACCGGGCCCAACCGCCTCAAGGGCCCGTTCCACGCCAGCGGGATCGAGGGCTCGCGCGAGGAGATGCGTCGGCTGGCCGCGGCGCTGCGGCGCGAGTTGAGGCAGCGCGGGCTGTGCGAGCCGGCGACGCTGCTGCAGGACAACGAGGAGTGGCTGGGCTGGCCCGTGTGGACGGCCCTGCTGGTCGAGGGCGGGCGGCAGGTGGGGTGGTGGCCCGAGGCCCTGGCCGACCGGCGGGCCGACACCGAGCCCGTCGTCAAGCGCGGCGGGCGCTGGATCACGCTGCGGCAGGTGGTCGAGGAGGACGGGTACTACGCCGGCGGGAGGCCGATCTGGAACGAGCAGGCGCGATACAACCACCCGAGCAACCTGGAGTGGCGCCTGAAGTTCGAAGGGCTGGCCGAGGAGATCGTGTCGTGGACGTTCGAGCGGGCCTGGGGCGAGCCGTTCCGGGCGGTCTTCCCGGGGGCCCGGTTCGGCAACTACGGGGTGGCGGTCAGCGACAACTCGGACCGCCCGCGGCGGGCGTACGCCACCAGCACGGGCGACTGGCACGCGCTGGAACTGGGCCCGGTCCTGGTCAGGAGCATGGGGGGCGACTTCAGCAGCCCGTCGATCTACATGAAGCGCGAGCTGGAGACCAAGGTCTTCCGCGGGAGGAGCGTCGAGGAGGCGCACGTGGAGCGGGTGCGGGAGGAGGTCGGGGCGATCATGGCGTCGGCGGGTGAGCGACCCGTGATCCCGTGGATCGAGGTACCCGGCAACGGGCAGCCGGCGATGACCGAGCGGATGTTCCTGCTCAAGGTCCGGGGACTGCTTCGGCTGGGGGTTACGGAGGTGGTCCTGTGGGGGGACGAGACCAAGCCGGGTGGGTTCAACTTCGACCAGGTGCTGCGACTGATCGACGCCGCGGCGACGTGGGCGGCCCATCCACCGCCCGCCGGCGGCGACTGACCGTCCGGGTCGAGCGTGGCCCGGATCAAGGGGTTGATCGGCGGGATCGGCGCGTGGAGGGGCGGCGAAAGCCCGCTGGGAGAACCGCCCCGCTCCGCGGTCGCCTGTTGAGCCCGATCCGGCGCGTGGGCCGGCTCAGCGGCTCCAGGTCGACCCGCCGAAGATCGCCGTGTCGCCCAGGTCCTCGGCGATCCGGAGGAGCTGGTTGTACTTGGCGTTGCGGTCGCTGCGACAGGGGGCTCCGGTCTTGATCTGCCCGCAGTTGGTGGCGACGGCCAGGTCGGCGATGGTGGCATCCTCGGTCTCGCCGGAGCGGTGGCTCATGACCGCCGCGTACCGGTTGCGCATGGCCAGTTCCACGGTCTCGAAGGTCTCGGAGAGCGTGCCGATCTGGTTGACCTTGACGAGGATGGCGTTGGCGCACCTCTCGGCCAGCCCGCGGGCCAGGAACTTCCTGTTGGTCACGAACAGGTCGTCGCCCACGAGCTGGACCTTGGCGCCCAGGCGCTCGGTGAGCCTGCGCCAGCCCTCCCAGTCGCCCTCGGCCAGCCCGTCCTCGATGGAGCGGATGGGGTACTTGCGGCACCAGCCCTCCCAGAGGTCGATCATCTGGTCGCTGGAGACCACGCGCTGGTCGCTCTTGAACATCATGTAGCCGGGCTGGCCCTTCTTCCTGGCCTCGTTCCAGCACTCGCTGGCGGCGGGGTCGAGGGCGACGAAGACCTGCTCGCCCCAGCGGTACCCGGCCCTGGCGGTGGCCTCTTCGAGGAGGCGCAGGGCGTCCTCGTTGTCCTTGAGGTTGGGGGCAAAGCCGCCCTCGTCCCCCACCGCCGTGGAGAGCCCTCGCTCGTGGAGGACCTTGCGGAGGGCGTGGTAGATCTCGACGCCGGCCCGCACGGCGTCGTGGAACCCGGCGAAGCCCCAGGGCTGGACCATGAACTCCTGGAAGTCGACGGTGTTGTCGGCGTGCTTGCCGCCGTTGAGCACGTTGAACATGGGGACGGGCAGCACGCGGGCCTTGGCCCCGCCCAGGTATCGGTAGAGCGGGAGGCCCGAGGCCTCGGCGGCGGCCTTGGCGACCGCCATGGAGATGCCCAGGATCGCGTTGGCGCCGAACCGCCCCTTGTTGTCCGACCCGTCCAGGTCGCAGAGGCGCTTGTCGACGTGCTCCTGCTGGCGGCAGTCCATGCCGATGATCTCGTGGGCCAGGCGCCGGTTGACGTTCTCGACCGCCCGCAGGACGCCCTTGCCGAGGTAGACCCTGGCGTCACCGTCGCGGAGTTCGACGGCCTCGTGCTCACCCGTGCTGGCGCCGCTGGGGACGGCGGCGCGGCCGGTCGTGCCGAGGGCCAGGCGCACGTCCACCTCGAGCGTCGGGTTGCCGCGTGAATCGAGGACCTGTCGGGCGTGGACGTGGGCGATCTCGAAGGTCGAGTGATGCAGCATGGGGCCTCCTCGGACGCGCCGGGGCTCCCGGGCGCGCGCCCAACGGTAAGACCGGGCGCGGCCCTTGGCGCGTCGCCGCCGCGGGCGCGAGCACGGTACCCTTGAGGAGAGCCCCCGGGGGGCACGGATCGAACGCGCATGACCACGCCCGCGGACATGTCCCAGCGACTCGCCACGCTCCGGTCGGACCTGGTGGACCAGGGTCGGCGGGTGCTGGCGATGATGGAGGCGTCGTTCGACGCGGCGTTCTCGCGGGACCCGGACCGGGCCGCCGCCGCCGAGACGCAGGACGACGCGGTCGACCGGGTCGACGTGGCGATCGAGTGCGCCGCGGTGCAGTTGCTCACCGACGCGACCCGGGCGGGCGCCGCGATGGAGCCGCCGGACCTTCGGGGCGTGCTGACGGTCGTGAAGGTGAACAACGAGTTGGAGCGGATCGCCGATTGCGCCGTCGAGGTCGCCGGGCTGGTCCGGCGGCACACGACGACCACGGGGGCCTACCCCGACACGTTCCGCGTGATGGCCAACAGCGTGATCGGGATCCTGCGCGACACCAACGTCGCCGTGCAGCGGGGTGACGCGGCCCTGGCCAAGGTGGTGCTCCAGAGTCAGCACGCGGTGACGGCGTTCAAGGCCGCCCTCCTCCGCGACGCCGAGGAGCAGATCGCCCGCGGGGCGATGCACGTGGACTTCGCGTTCCAGTTGCACGAGATGGCGACCGAGTGCGAGCGGATCGCCGACCACTGCACCAACATCGCCGAGCAGGTGATCTACCTGACGACGGGCGCGATCGTGCGTCACACCGACGCCCAGTGGGTCATCACCAAGCCGGCGGGCTGAGGGCGCCACCGGTCCGAGCCCGGCGCGCCGCAAAGAGGGGCCCCGCGGGGCCCCTCGTGGCGGTCGTGAATGGTGGCTCGATCAGGCCCGGCGGCGACGGGCGGCGGCCAGCGCCCCCAGCCCCAGCAGGGCCAGCGCGCCCGGCGCGGGCACCTCGAAGGCGCGCCAGCGCCCGTTGGCCAGGTCGAGGTCGAACTGGACGGGGTTGACGCCCGAGGTGGTCACGCTGGCGTTGCCGGCGGAGTTGCCGAAGTCGCCGCCGATGCTCACGGCCCAGTCGCCCGCCTTGCGGAACTTGAACTGGTGCGTCCCGGCGGGCATCGCCACCTGGACGGTGTGCACGCCGCCCAGCAGCGACAGGGCGCCGAAGGGCGAGGACCAGCCGTTCACCGAGCCCATCAGGTCCCAGCCAAACTGGCCCGGGTCGTCGTACCCGAGGCGCTGGATGTTGTTGGGCATCCAGCCGTCGCTCCAACTGGTGTTGGGGAAGAAGTGGACGACGAGCTCGCCGAAGGAGTTGGCCGCCGTGCGGGCGTTGCTGCCCGGGGCGTTGAACGACCAGTCGGGGGTGGTCGCCTTGAACTCGTAGAGCTGGCCGGGTGTCAGGCCCGTGACCAGTCCGGTCCAGCGCCCGCTGCCGCCGGGGTTTTCGACCATGGGGATGTCGCCGCCGGCGCCCCAGCCGTTGAACTCGCCGCGAACGACATAGGGCTGGGCCATCGCCGAGCCCGCCGCCATCATCGCCGCCGCCGCGCACACCGCACTGATTCTCATGACTCTCACTCCATAGGTCGCGCGTTGTTCACGCGCGGCCGTCTCTCCGGTTGGGCGCCATTCACCTTGATCGCCCCGCGGGATGATACCGCGCCGACCCTGCCGCGCCGCGGCCTTGCTCCGCCGGGAACACGTTATCGGCACCAAACACGCTGCAAACCCGGGCTCGTTTCAGCCCGATCCGTCGTCGGCGCCGGCTGCGCGTGACGAGATCGGCGCCCCGACATAGGCCAGGGCACGCTCGAGGAAGCGGCGTGCGACCGGACCGGCGGTCGACGAGCCGTAGTGGACCTTCCGCCGGATCAGGTCCGGCCCCGGGTCGTCGATGACCACCACGCAGACCAGGCGGGGCGATTCCGTCGGGCCGCCGGCGATGAAGCTCGAGTTGTACTGGTTGTCGAAATAGGCGGAGGAGCCGCGGGGGCGGCGGTGGTCCTTGGGCGGGTCCGTCAGCGGGATCTTGGCCGTGCCCGACTTGCCGAAGATCGAGTACTGCCATCCGGACTGGCTGGCGTCGGACTGGGCGAGCTTGGTCTCCATGGCCGCGGTGACGCCCGCCAGGGTCTGGCGCGTGAGCCGGGCAACCTCGGGGGGCAGCACGCGGTAGACCACGCCCGGGGCCCGGTCGTCGGGGTGGGGCGAGGTCATGCGCAGGGGCACGAGCGTTCCCGCCTCGCGCCCGTCGCGGGCCAGGGCCGAGAAGGCCCGCACCATCTGGAGCGGCGTCACCGCCACCTCGTACCCGAAGCTCACCGACGTATGCGTGTACTTGGTCCAGTTCCGCAGGTTGGTGACGACGCCCGCCGCCTCGCCCGGCAACCCGAGGCCGGTGGGCCTGCCGAACCCGAAGCGCCCCACCGCGTCGTGCAGCTGCCTGAAGGTCATCCGCTGCCCGCCCTTGATCATGCCGATGTTGGACGAGTTGATGAGGACCTCGCGCCAGGTCATCGAGTCGCGGCGGGTGACGTCCTGGATCGGGCGCCCGTACGCCGTCGCCCAGCGGCCGCCCTCGGTGTCGAACACCTCGTCGGGGCGGGCCAGGCCCAGGTCGGTGATCGAGGGCCACACGAAGCACTTGAACGTCGAGCCCGGCTCGTAGACGTCCTCCACGCACCGGTTCCGCGCCAGCGAGGGGTGGATGCGGCGGTTCGGGTCGTCCTTGATCGTCTGGTAGCGCAGCGTGGGATCGACCGTGATCCGCGGCCCGGGCGCGGGCTTCTTCGCACCGGGCGGCGCCCGTGGGATCGGCTCCCACGGATAGGGCGATAGCCCCGAGAGGTCGTCGCGGATCAGGTCCACCATCGCGACGATCTCGCCGGTCGCGGGGTCCATCGCCACGAGACGCCCGCCGGCCGCGTCGCAGTCGTAGACGCCGCGGCTGAGTTCCTCGAAGGCGATCCGCTGGATCTCCAGGTCGATGGAGAGGCGCACGTCGGCGCCGGCGACGGGGGGCCTGACCTGCCCGGGCTCGATCCACAGGGGATTCCCGGCGGCGTCACGCTGGTAGCGCACGAACCCGTCCTGCCCCTGGAGCGAGCGGTCCAGGAGCCTCTCCGCCCCGGTCAGCCACAGCCCGTCGAACCCCACCTTCCCGACGATGGACGCGGCCTCGTCGCCGGCCCCCTCGCGCACGACGCGCCGCTCGAGGTACACGCCGGGGAACCTGGCCCGCTTCCTCTCGTTGCGTTCCGCGAGCATCTCGCGCACCGCCCGCGTCTGGGCGTCTCCCAGGACACCCCCGACGACGCGGTACCGGATCAGCCTGGGGGGCGGCTCGGCCCCGCCCTCGGCCTCGATCACCTCGCCGGAGTCGGCGATCGGTTCGGCGCCCGGCCCGTCCTCGCCGTGGAAGCGTCGCTTGGCCTCGACGAGGGCGGCGGCGAGTTTCGCCGCCGCGCTGGGCGGCCGCGAGCCGGCCGCCTCCGCCGCCGCGATCTTCTCGGCGCGGGCCCGGTTCTGCTCCAGGACGCCCATGATCTCCTGCCCGACGTCGCCCTCGGGCAACCCGCACGCCGCGGCCAGCCTCACGATCAACTCGTGCGGCGGGTCGGGGAGCAGTACGGGGTCGACGATGATCCGGTACCCGAAGCGCGAGGCGGAGAGCAGGCGTCCGCGCCGGTCCAGCAGGTCGCCGCGGACCGCGGGCTCGGCGCGCGTGGTAGTCCGGTTGGGCATGTGGGCCAGCAGGGCCTCGCCGGGCCTGACCTGGAGTTGCGCGACGCGCCCCAGCATGACCAGCAGGGCCAGCACCAGCCCGACCATGACCAGGGACGCGACGACGATCGAGCGCCGATCGACCGCCGATGCATCGCCGCGGCTCTCGCTTCGGTTCATCCGCACGATTCCGTCTCCATGCGGGCCCTAGGGCTCGTGGCGCCGCACGCGGGCCGCGTCCGCCCGGGCTCGGCCCGCCGACTGGGCGTCCACGGGCGGCGCGGGGCGCCGCCCGCCGCCCGGGGGTGCGTTCCTGACAAGCGCCTGGTGGGGCTCGGCCAGCAGGGGGCGCAGCGGGCCGAGCCGCGTCGCCATCTCCTGCACGCGGGCCGGGGTGACGGCCTGCGCGATCCGCACCCGCTCGCGCCACAGCGATTCGTCGTGGCGGGCGATGCGGAGCTGCACCTGGGCCAGCTCGTGGGCGCACTGCAGGCGCGACTGGCGCATCGCCAGCAGCGCACACGCCACGAGCCCGACGCACAGGATGAGCAGGGCGAGCTTGCCGAACATCACTCCCCCGAATCAGCGCTCCGGCAGCCTGAGCACCGCGCCCACGCGGATCGAATCCTCGTTGTCGATGTTGTTGAGCTTCATCAGCTCGCCCTTGCGGCGGGTGGAGCCCAGCACGCGCTGGGCGATCTCGCCCAGCGTGTCGCCCCGACGCACGGTGTAGGTCCCGGTCTTGACCTTGGAGGCCACCGCGTCCCCCGCCGACCGCGACGCAGGCCTGGCCTCGGGGGTCCGCGGCTTGTTCCTCTCCGGCTCGGGCATGGCGAGCCCGGCGGGGCGCAACGCCGGCTGCGGCGCGGGGATCTTGAGCGTCACGCCCGTGCGCACGACGCCCGTCTCGCTCACGCGGTCGGGGTTGGCGTCGCGGATCCGCTTCCAGGCGGACCCGTCGCCGTAGTGCTTCTTCGCGATCGAGAACAGGCTGTCGCCGTTCACGACGATGTGCTTCAGGTCATTGGTCGCGGGCTTGGGCTCGACGATGGTGAGCGGCGCGGGCGGGAGCACGACCTCGCGATCGCCGTCGCGGTTGACCACCTGCCCGCCCATGCTCCGGATCGTCTCCACGAGCCCGGCGTCGCCGTCCACGCCGACGCCTCGCCCGCTGCTCTGGTCGAAGTGCACCAGGGGCGGGCTCGGCGTGAGGGCGATGCCGGCGGCCATCCCGGCCGGGGCGGGCCCCAGCGCGATCGGCGCCGCGGGGGGCGACATCGGCGCCGGGTCGGGCTCCATGCCCAGGTCGCGCATCACGGTGGGCTCGGAGTTCATGGACGGGTGCGCCGTCGGGTCGACCGCCGCCAGGGGCCTGGCGGTCTCGACCCCGGCCAGGTCGGCCTTGCGCGCCTTCGAGAGGTGGTCGCTCACCAGCACGGTGACCAGCAGAACCAGCGAGAACCCGATGATCAGTGCCAGCTTCAGTTCGCGATTCACTCTTGGCGTCCTTACCTTGGTGCCCGGATGTCCTGCCCGATGGGGACGGCAGCGTACGCAGGGTCGTCGCGCCCGAGTCGCCGTCCTGGCGACCGACGCCCCTCGGCCCGAATCCGCCGACCGGGCCTCTCGGCCCGACGACGAGGTCAACCCCGCAGCGCGACCGCCCGGAGCTTGGCCGACCTGGCCCTCGGGTTGGCGGCGACCTCGGCGTCCGACGCCTCCGCCGCGCCCCCGAGCAGGTCCGTCGCCCGCCCGTGCTCGACCAGGGACGCGAAGCACCGCTTCACGGCCCGGTCCTCCAGCGAATGGAAGCTGATGATCGCCACGCGTGCTCCCGCCGCCAGCCAACCCCTCGCGCCGCGGGACACCGCGTCCAGCAGCGCCGACAGGACCCCCAGCTCGTCGTTCACCGCGATCCGCAGCGCCTGGAACGTCCGGGTCGCGGGGTCGATGCCGCCCGTCCGCGGGCCGGCGACCGAGCGCACCAGCTCGGCCAACCGCCCCGTCGTGGATATCGGTTCCCGGGTCCGCTCCTGGGCCAACTTTCTGGCGATCCGGCGGGCGGCCCGTTCCTCCCCGAACTCCCGGATCAACTGCGCAAGTTCCTCCTCGGTGAGCGAGTTGACCAGGTCGGCCGCGGTCGTCGCGAGCGCCGGGTCCAGGCGCATGTCCAGGGGGCCGTCCCGCATGAAGCTCAAGCCCCGGGCCGCCTGCTCCATCTGCGCCGAAGAGAAGCCCAGGTCCGCCAGGACCATGTCGGCGCAGAGTCCGCGCTCCGCCATCGTCGAGGGCAGGTCCGCGAAGTTGCCCCGAACGGGCACCACCCGCGGGCAGGCCGACCCGCACGCGTCCCTCACCCGCGCCGCCGCCGACTCAAGGTGGGTAGGGTCGCAGTCGTTGAGGACCACGGTCCCGCCTGGCCCGAGCCTCGCCGCGACCGCCGCCGCGTGCCCGCCCATCCCGGCGGTCAAGTCCGCGAACACCTCGCCCGGTCGGGGCGCCAGCACCCCGAGCACGCGCTCGACCATCACAGGCAGGTGGATCACGCGACCGTACCTCCAAGCCTCTCTGGTCATCCCTGGGGCATGGGCATCGTTCGGACGCGCCCGGCCCCCCCATCCCGGGATTCGCTCGCGGACTCGCCCATCCCGGGCGTGTTCGCTCTCCTTTGGGGGGAGATCGGGGGTTGCTCCGACCACTCCGACTCTACATCCCGTCGGGGCCCCACGATACCCTGACCCCATGCCCGTCCGCCTCCTGCTCTCCATGCTCGCCCTGCTCGCCGCCTGCACGCCCACGGTCAACGTGAACTTCGGGGGCCCGGAGCGCGGCCTGCGCGAAGAGACCGTCCTGGAACCGCACGCCTCGGGCGCCAAGGTCGCGCTCATCGACGTGACCGGGCTCATCGCCGATGCGTCGCGCCCCTCGCTCCTGGGGCGGGGCGAGAACCCCGTGGACGAGGCGGCCAAGCGGCTTGAGCGGGCCCGCACCGACCCCGCCGTGCGGGCCGTCGTCCTCCGCATCAACAGCCCCGGCGGGACCGTCACGGGGTCCGCAACGCTCTACGACGAGGTGCGGCGCTTCCGCGCCGACTCCGGCAAGCCCGTCGTCGCCTCCATGGGCGAGGTGGCGGCGAGCGGCGGCTACTACCTCGCCCTCGCCGCCGACGCCATCGTCGCCCAGCCCACCACCCTCACCGGCTCCATCGGCGTCATCATCCCCACCATCAACCTCAGCGAGGGCCTGGGCATGATCGGCGTCCGTTCCCGCGCCCTGACCAGCGGGCCCAACAAGGACCTGGCCAACCCCCTCGAACCGCCCCGCGAGCGTCACTACGCCGTCCTCCAGGCGATCGTCGACGACTTCTACGCCTCGTTCCGGTCCCGCGTCGTGGAACGGCGGCCGGCGATCGACGCGGCGCGGCTCGACGAACTCACCGACGGGCGGGTCGTGACGGGCGCCGCCGCCCACGCCGCCGGGCTGGTCGACCACCTGGGCGGCGTGCGCGAGGCCTTCGCGCTGGCCAAGGACCTCGCGGGCGTTTCCTCGGCGCGGCTGGTCAAGTACCCCGGGGCCTCCGACAAGGGCCCGCGCTCGCCCTACGCCCTCGCCGACGCTTCGGGGGCGCAGGTCAACCTCGTGCAACTCAACCTCGCGGGCGCCGACGCCCTGCCGCACTCGGGCGTCTACTACCTGTGGACCCCCGCCTGGGAGAGCCTCGGCGCCCACTCGCCCCGCTGACGGAGCCCCGCATGATCCACGCCGTTGTTCTCGGTTCGGGGATGGTGGGATCGGTCATGGCCACCGACCTGGCCGCCGACCCGGCCTTCCGCGTGACGGCCGCCGACGCCAGGCCCCACGCGCTGGAGCTGACCGCGGAGCGGGCCCGCCGCCTGGGCGTCGCGCTCGCCACCGCGCCCGCCGACCTCTCCAACCCCCGCGAGATCCGTCGCCTGGTCGAGGGGGCTGACGTCGTGCTGGGGGCGCTGGCCAGCCACCTGGGGTTCGCCGCCCTCCGGACCGTGATCGACGCGGGGCGTCCCTGCGCCGACATCTCGTTCATGCCCGAGAACGCGCTGGAGCTCGACGCCCATGCCCGGGGCAAGGGAGTGACGTGCGTCGTGGACATGGGGGTCGCGCCGGGCATGAGCCACCTGCTGGCCGGGCTGGCGGCCCATCGCCTCTCGCCCTGCGAGTCGATCGAGATCTACGTGGGCGGGCTGCCCCGCGAGCGCCGCCGGCCCTTCGAGTACAAGGCCGCCTTCAGCCCCGCGGACGTCATCGAGGAGTACACGCGCCCGGCCCGCCTGGTCGAGCACGGGCGCGTCGTCACGCGCCCCGCCCTCTCCGAGCCCGAGCCCCTCGACCTCCCGGGCGTCGGGACGCTCGAGGCCTTCAACACCGACGGCCTGCGCTCCCTCGCGTCCACCCTCCGCGTCCCCTTCATGAAGGAAAAGACCCTCCGGTACCCGGGGCACGTCGACCTCATGCGCGCCTTCCGCGAGACCGGGCTCTTCTCCAAGACTCCCATCGACCTCAACGGCGCCAGGGTCGTCCCCCTCGAACTCACCTCCGCCCTGCTCTTTCCCAAGTGGTCCTACCAGCCCGGCGAAGAGGACCTCACCGTCATGCGCGTCACCGCCGCCGGCGCCAAGGGCGGCCGACTCACCTGGGACCTGCTCGACGTCTACGACGCCGCGACCCGGACCACGAGCATGGCCCGCACCACGGCGTTCCCGTGCACGAGCGTCGCCCGCCTGATCGCCGACGGCGCGCTCCGCCGGCCGGGCGTCCACCCGCCCGAGCACCTCGCGATGATCCCCGGCATCGCGGAGCGCCTCCTGGCGGACCTCGCGGCCCGAAACGTGCGGTTCGTCGAATCCACCCGTTGAACCGCCGACCCGGGCCCGCTACTGGATGTGGCAGGTCAGGCACAGTTCGCTGCCGCGGTTGTTCTTCGTCAGCAGGCTCTGCTCGCGGGAGTAGACGCTGTGGCACGTCACGCACGACACCGTGCCGTCGACCAGGCGAACCGCGTGTGAGAGGCTCGACGCCGGCTTGAGTCTCGTGTCGGGGTTCGAGGGCCGGCGCTCGTCATACACGATGCCGACGGGGTGCTCGCCCACCCCCCGCGCCGCCATGCGGCGCAGCTCCGGGCCGTGGTACGCCGCGTCGCCCCCGATCCCGCCGTCGTGGCACGCCAGGCACGTTCGACTCTCGCCGTCGAGCCCGCCCCACACGGGCCTCGCACCCCTGTTGGCCTCCTCCCCGCGAATCGCGTGCGCCTTGATCAGGGGATCGGCGTGGGCCCCGCGCGACGAGCCCCCCGGCGTGTGGCACTGGACGCACATCCCGCCCGGCGAGTCCACCGCTCGCAGCATCGCCCGCGTCGGCACCTCGCTCCCCGGCTCGGCGTGGCACGTCGCGCACGTCATCACGCCGCCGAACAGAGGCAGAGTCGCCGGCACCGGCATCGACGGCACCACGTCCACCGGGTGGGACGCGTCGCGGTCCATGTCGTGGCACGAGGTGCAGCTCTGCCCCGCGTTCAGCGCCGGATGGGGGCGGGACTCGCGCTTGCCCCGCTCCGAGTCGCCCGCGCCGATCGCCGGGCGGATCAGCCCGACGCCGACCGCCGTGGCGACCAGCACGGGCACGATCGACCGCCTTGCAAGCTCGCGGCCGCGAGCCACTCTCAACGAAACTCGTGATGTCATCCGGGTGGACCTCCGCGGGACCACCCACTATCGGAGCGGGTCCTGAACGGCTCGACCGGAACGCCCCGCCGATCGGCGGCCCGCGGCGAAGCTGTTCCGACCTTGACGCCTGTAGGCCGCCGCACGCTCCCAGTCAGGGGGCGGCCGGGGAGGGGTTGGTCCGCTTCGGCGCACCGAGCAGCGCCCGATCGGACCGTGCGGCGCGGAGGCGGCGAACGCCGGGCGTGATCGGCCCGCTCGCCCCCGCCGCGAACGGGGGAGAGCGGGCCCGCATACGCTTGTGCGGGTGCCCGTGCACCCTTCCTTTTTGCGCCGGCACGCCCCGGCTCCACCGGCCCCCACGGGCCCCTCCCTCCGCCGGCCCACCCGGCACACTCGGAGACTCAGCGATGAACAAGGCAGAGCGCGTGTTGGTGTTCGGCGGGCTGGCGGCGGCCGTCGCCCTTGCGGTCGGCGCCCGCGTTCCGATCGGCGCGCCCCACGCCCGGGCCGACGCCCCGCACCTCCAGCCCGCCTCCGGCGTGGCCACGCTCGACACGTTCGAGGCCATGACCCGGGTCTTCCAGTCCAAGGAGTACTCGGGCCCACGCGAGGCCAAGGTCGCCGAGCTCAACGCCATCCTCCAGCCCCTGCGCACGGAGCTCGAGGAGTTGAGCAAGAAGTTCGAGTCGCTCGCGCAGGACAGCCCCGAGCGCGCCCCGCTCATGTCCACCGGGCAGGCCAAGAACCAGGAGCTCCAGACCAGGCAGCAGGGCCTCGCCGGGCAGATGGACGTCTATGTCGCCGCCCAGATCCGCGAGGTCTTCGGCCTGGTCTCCAAGACCGCCCGGAGCGTCGCCGCCGCCAAGGGGCTCTCGGTCGTGATCTCCTCCGCGGCGCCCGACGCCTTCAGCGTGAACAACGCCAACGAGGCCCTGCAGGAGGTGCTGCGCCGGCCCGTCCTGTTCGGCGGGACCGACATCACCGCCGAGGTGCTCAAGGAACTCAAGGTCGAGCCCGCCCCGGAGGCCCCCGCGCCCCCGACGCCCTGAGCGCTCGTCGCCACCGCCCGCGCCTCCGATCACGTCCCCCGCCCGCCGGCCCGGATCGCGACGGCGGCGTCGCGCGCCCGCCCCACCGCTCCGCCCAGTTCCTCGCACAGCGCCGCTTGCACCGCCGCCATCGACGGGCACGCCGGCCCCAGCAGGCGGCGCAGGCTGGTCACGCCCCGCCCGCCCAGCCCGCACGGCACGATCAGGTCGAAATGTTCCAGGGCCGGGTCGACGTTGAGCGCCAGCCCGTGCATCGACACCCATTGGCGCACGCGGACGCCCATGGCGCAGATCTTGGCGTCGCCCACCCACACGCCGGTCGCCGCCGGGTCGCGCCCGCCCTCGACCCCGAACCGCGCGATCGTGCGCCGCACCGTGTCCTCGAGCAGGCGCATGTAGGCGTGCAGGCCCAGGTTCAGGCGGTTGAGGTCGAGGATCGGATACACCACCAACTGCCCCGGCCCGTGGTAGGTGATGTCCCCGCCGCGGTCGGTCGCCGCGACCTCGATCCCCAGGCACGAGAGCTGGGCGGGCGAGGCGAGCAGGTTCGGAGCGGCCCTGGGGGTCAGCGTGATGACCGGGGGGTGCTGGACGAAGAAGACCACGCCGACGCCCGGCGCGTTGGCGTCGCGGTCGCGGAGCACGCGCTGGACGGCTTCCGCCTGTCGGGCGTAGGCGGCGGCGTAGGGCATCGTGCCCAGGTCGTGGATCTCGACGCTCACGCGGGATTGAAGGCGGGCGGGGCGGCGGCGGGCGGGGATACCCTGCGGGCATGGCGAAGATCCACCCGACGGCGGTGCTGTCGGGCGACATCGAGACGGGCGACGGGGCCGAGGTCGGGCCGTATTGCGTGCTGGACGGGCGGGTCGTGCTGGGCGCGGGCGTGCGCCTGATCGCGCACGTGCACCTCCAGGGGCCGATCGAGATCGGTTCGGGGACGGTGGTGTATCCGTTCTGTTGCCTGGGGATGCCCGGGCAGGACTTCAAGTTCAAGCCCGGGGACCCCACGCCGGGCGTGAAGATCGGGCGGGACAGCATCCTGCGCGAGAAGGTCACGATCCACGCGGCGACCAGGCCGGAGGCGCCGACCACGGTGGGCGACCGGGTGATGATGATGGCGGGGGCCCACGCCGGGCACGACGCGCGGATCGGCAGCGGCGTGGTGATGGTGAACGGGGCGGCGGTGGCCGGTCACGGCGTGGTCGGGGACAGCGTGACCCTGAGCGGGATGACGGGCGTGCACCAGTTCACGCGGGTGGGTCGGCTGGCATTCATGTCGGGCGGGAGCATGGTGTCGGCGGACGTGCCGCCCTTCTGCGTGGCGTGGGGGCGGAACAGGGTCATGGGGTTGAACCTCGTGGGGCTGAGGCGGTCGGGGATGAGCCGCGAGCACATCACCGGGCTGCGCCGGGCCTTCCGCGAGGTCTTCCGCGTCACGATGCCCAAGGGCGAGCTGATCGAGCGCCTGAGGGAAAGGGGCGCGACGTGCCCGCCGGCGGGCGAGATGGCGGAGTTCCTTGCGAGCGGGACGCGGGCGTTCTGCCCGGCGCTCTCCGCCCGCGGCGCCCGCGAGCGCGAGAACGCGGCGCCGGCGGAGGGGGCGGAGTACGTCTGAGCCGGAGGCCGGTGCCACTTGGGGAGCGGGGAGGGCGCGGTGCGGGCACGAGCGACGGGCGGGCCGAACGGGGCGCGGCTCTGCGTGCTGGCGAGCGGCTCGGGCGGGAACTGTTCGGTGCTGGTCGCCGGCGGGCTGGTGACGCTGATCGACGCGGGGCTCTCACCGCGGCGGACGAGGCGAGAGCTGGACGCGCTCGGGCTGTCCCTGGGCGACGTGGGGGCCATGGTGCTGACGCACCTGGACACCGACCACGCCTATCCGGGGTGGGCGGGCGCGATCCCGGAGGGCTGCGCGCTGTGGGTGCATCGGCGTCACCTGGGGCGGGCGGAGCGGACGGGCCTGCTGCGCAAGGCCCGGTGCGAGGCGTTCGAGGACGGTTTCGCCCTCGGCGCGGCCCGCGTGAGCCCGCTGCTGGTCGCGCACGACTCGCTGGGGGTGGCGTCGTTGCGATTCGAGTTCGCCTGCGGGGCGAGCCTGGGGTGGGCGACCGACGTCGGGCGGGTGACCGAGCCGCTGGTGCGCCACCTGCGCGGGACGGACGTGCTCGCGATAGAGAGCAACTACTGCCCGGCGATGCAGCGGGCGTCGGGACGGCCCGAGTTCCTCAAGCGCCGCATCATGGGCGGGAGCGGGCACCTCTCGAACCAGGAGTGCCTGGAGGCGGTGCGGCGGATGGGGCCCAGGCGCCACGTGGTCGCCCTGCACCTGTCCCGCCAGTGCAACCGACCCGAGCTGGTCGCGGGCTTGCACGAAGGGGCGGCGTACTCCCTGACGGTGACGGCGCCGGACCGGGCCATCCGCTGGGTGGAGGTGTCGGACCGGGGCGCCGGCGTGGTTGTGCCGGGGCGGCCGACTGCCCCCCTACGATCCTGACGCATGGCGAAAGAGAAGAGCAAGACGGCCAAACCGCGGGCGCGTCGCGCCGCGGCGGAGGGGAAGGCCCGCGCGCCCAAGGCACGCGACGAGGCCCGCGAGTTCGCGATCGAGGCGGCGCGGCTGATCCATGACTCCAAGTGCGAGGACGTCGTGGTCCTGGGCGTGCGGGAACTGAGCCCCGTCACCGACTACCTTGTGCTCGGGAGCGGCACCAGCGAACGCCAGATGCGGGCCGTGCTGGCCCACGCCGAGGAGCTGGGCAAGCAGCGCGGCCGGTCCACGTTCGGCGGCAGCGTGGACGGCAAGGCGACGTGGGTGCTGCTGGACTTCGTCGACGTGGTCGTGCACCTCTTCGAGCCCCAGACGCGCCTGCACTACGACCTGGAGATGCTCTGGGGCGACGCCGAGCGCGTGCCCTGGGAGCGCCCGGACCAGGTGAACCGGGACCGGGCGGGTCTGCGGGGCACGAAGAGCACCGTGAGCGACGGGGCATGAGGGCCGGGGGGCCGCGGGTATGATCGGCGCGGGGCGGGGCCCGGGCGTCCCGGCGGGTTGGAGTCTGCGATGCTGCGCGAGGTGCTGTTCGCGAAGATCCACAGGGCGGAGGTGACGGCGGCGCGGCCCGATTACGTCGGGTCGATCACCCTCGACGCCGACTGGATGGAGGCGACGGGGCTGCGGGCCAGCGACCGCGTGCTCATCTCCAACTGCCGCAACGCCGAACGCTTCGAGACCTACGTCCTCTGGAGCGAGCACGGGTCGAGGAAGCTGGAGATCAACGGGGCGGCGGCCCACCTGGTGGAGGTGGGCGACCCGCTCATCATCATGCACTTTGCGCTCATGAGCGACGAGGAGTACCGCTCGCACCGCCCCAAGGTGCTCGTCATGGGCCCCGGCAACCAGCCCCTCCGCGTGCAGCGCTATGAGCCGCGCTAGCCCCCCCACCACCGACGCCCCGAGCGCTGCCTCCCGGGTGGCATGCTTCCCGCCCCGGGGAAGCATGGCGGATCGGGCAGCCGCCCGGTGCGTTGACCTGCCCCGCGGAGGCGCGCGGGCATGAAGCGGCGCATCCAGGCCCGCGTGCGCGTCGCCGCCGGGACGTCGGCGTACAGCGTCGTGATCGGCGACGGGCTGATCGGCGACCTGGGCTCGCTGGCCGGGGACCACGGCGCGGTCTTCGTGGTGGCGGACCGGGGGCTGCCCGCCTCGACGGTCGCGTCAGCGGTGCGGGCTTTGGCACGATCGGGGCGGGCGGTCACGCTCCTCTCGATCGCCGCCACCGAGCGGGGCAAGTCGATCGCGACGCTGACGCGGATCCTCGGGCGGATGGCCGCGGCCCGGGTGGAGCGCGGCGGGCTGGTGGTCGGGCTGGGCGGGGGGATCGTGACGGATGTGGCGGGGTTCGCCGCGGCGGTGTACCAGCGGGGCGTGGCGGTCGTGCAGGTCCCGACGACGCTGCTGGCGATGGTCGACGCCTCGGTCGGGGGCAAGACCGGGGTGAACCTCGAGGTCGGGAGCCAGCTCCGCAAGAACCTGGTCGGGGCGTTCCACCAGCCCAGGCTCGTGATCGCGGACGTGGGCGTGCTCGAGTCGCTCCCCGAGCGGGAGTTCGCATGCGGGCTGGCCGAGTGCGTCAAGCACGGGATGGTCTCGTGCGAGGGGGCGGGGCGGGGGCTGCTCCCGTGGACCGAGTCGCGCCTGGACCGGATCATGGCGCGGGACCGGGCGACGCTGGTGGAACTGGTCCGGCGGAACGTCGCGGTCAAGGCCGCGGTCGTGGCGGGCGACGAGCGAGAGGAGCATGACGGCGCGCGCGCGAGGGCGATCCTCAACCTCGGGCACACCTTTGCGCACGCCATGGAGACACTGCCCGGCGTCCGGGGGGTGTCGGCGACCGGGCGCCCGGCGCGAGCGGCCGGGCTGAAGCACGGCGAGGCGGTCGGGCTGGGCCTGATCGCGGCGTGCGCCGCCGCGGAGCGGCTGGGGATTTCGCCCGCGACGCTCCGACCGCGGGCCGAGGGGCTGCTCTCCCGGATCGGGCTTCCGGTGCGCGTGGCGGGGCTGCCGGGGGACGCGGTACTGGCGGCCCGGATGATGGGCGACAAGAAGGTGCGGGGGGGTCGGCTCCGGCTGGTGCTGCCTCGCGGGCCCGGGCGTGTGGGGGGGGGGGCGGGCCCGCCGGCGGGGGTGGTGTCGGCGGGCTGGGCGTCGATCCGGGCGGTCGTGTAGGGTCCGGGAAAAGGTGGGGTTGGGTCGGGGGTTTCAAGGCATCGGTTTGGGGAGTCCGATAGTGCGCGTCGGAGCCCGCGGCTCCAGCGCCGGGTGGCATGAGGTCGGCTGTCGAGCCGGCCCCCGGCGTGGATCGGCTGCTCGCCGCGCGGGCGTCCCTGCTGGGGTGCACGCGTGCGCACAATCGCGATCGTCAACCAAAAGGGCGGGTGCGGGAAGACCACGACGGCGATCAACCTGGCGGCGGAGCTGGGGCGGCGCGGGCTGCGGACGCTGCTGATCGACATGGACCCGCAGTCGCACTGCGCGGCGGGGCTGGGCGTGCCCGAGGGCAAGATCGACCTGGACATCTCCGACGCGCTGATGGCGCCGGAGGGGAGGCCGCTGCAACTGGGGCGGCTGGCGTGGCGCGCGGGCCTGAACCTGGACCTGGTCCCCAGCCGCATGAAGCTGGCGGGGCTGGAGGCGACGCGCGGGGGGCTGGCCGATCGCCCGGACCGGGAGCGTCGGCTGGCGCAGGTGCTGGGGGCGTGGTCGAAGGGGCATGACGTGGCGGTGATCGACTGTTCGCCGGCGATCGGGCTGCTGACGTTCAACGCGCTGGTCGCGGCGGACACGGTGCTGATCCCGGTGGAGACCAGCTTCTTCGCGATGCAGGGGGCGTTCAAGCAGTTGAACACGGTTCGGACCGTGGGGAGGCGGCTGGGGGTGCAGCCCGCGGTGCGGCTGGTTCCGACGCTGCACCAGCCGACGAACCCGGTGGCGTGCGACCTGCTCTCGGAGCTGCGCAAGCGGTTCGGGCCCAAGGTGGCGCCGGTGGTGATTCGGCACGACGGGCGGCTTCGCGAGGCGGCCGGGTTCGGGCAGTCGGTGGCGGAGTATGCCCCGGAGGCGGAGGGGGCGATCGACTACCGCACGCTGGCGTCGTGGGTGGTCGAGAAGCTGGGGGTGGGCGGGGGCGGTCAGCGGGTGGTCGACGCGGACGAGACGGAGGGCTGGCCGGCGCCGGCGGTCGTGCCGGAGGCGGAGCCGATCGAGACGCCGGAGGGAGCTTCCGGGCCCGTGGGGGCCGAGGGGAGCGCGGAGCCGGCGTCGGAGGTGGCGGCCCGGGTGATGTCGCGGATCGAGGAGGTGGCGCGGCGAGCGCTGCAGATGCAGCGGATGACGGAGGGGGGCGCGGAGGCGACGATCGAGGCCTCGCCGCGCTCGTTGCGGATGCACCCGACGCTGCTGGTCGAGGCCGAAGCCAAGCCCTTGGCGGCGGCGGAGTCGGTGCGTCGGCTCTTCGGGGTGAGGCAGACGGGGCAGGGGGTGCTGTTCGTGCAGCCGCTGACGCTGGGTCGGCGGGTCTTCGTCTCGGGCGAGTTCAACGGGTGGTCGACGACGTCGCACCCGATGGCACGGAACGAATCGCTGGGCGTCTTCGAGCTGCTGGTGCGGGTGGAGCCCGGGCGGTGTCGGTATCGGCTCGTGGTGGACGGGGTGTGGTGCCCGGATTCCTACAACCTGAACTCGGCGGTCAACCCGTATGGCGAGGCGGACAGCATCGTGGAGGTCGGCGAACTGACCGCCACGGCGACGGGCGCGGACTAAACTCGTCGTCCCGCGAGGGCGTCGGCGCACGGATCGCGTCGGCGCGAGAGAGAGCCCCGCTTGGGGGATCCATGGAGAGGATCACCGGTGTCGGACCACAATGAACGTCGGAAGGGACTGGGGATCGCCGCGGGGGCCGAGTGGTGCCACGGGTCGGAGCCTCGGGGGTCGCGCGAGTCGTACGACGCGCTGGCGGACCTGTTCCTCGGGGGCGGCGAGTCCAGCCCGCACGACGCGGGCGAATCCGCGACGCTGAAGTTTCCCGGGGTGGCCGCGGCGGAGTTCGAGCCGCGGCCCGGCGCAGCGCCGGGCCGGCGCGAGGCGCCCGAGCGGAGCCTTGAGCGGACCGAGGGGGACGTGGCGCCGGTTCGGAACGGGCCGGGTCGTCGCGGCGAGGTGACACTGCTGGTCGCCGGGCACCTTCCGATCGCGGGGAACGCGTGGGTCAACCAGTACGCGCGGCTGGCGGCGGTCGAGGCGGGCGTGCCCGTCGCACTCGTGCGCGAGCGGGGCGACGAGGTCACGGTGGAGCTGGTTGGGGCGAGCGACGCGCTCCCGGCTGATGGATGCGGGTCGCTGGACGGGGCGCTGGCGCTGGCCGGGGAGTGGGCCGGGCGCTGGCTGGTCCAGGCGGCGGCGGTCGGGGCCTCGGTGCGCGGGCTTGGGTCGGTGGAGGTGTTGACGGGCGCGGACGACGCGGCGGTGGTCGGGTGCTATCGCGCGCTCAAGCAACTGGGCCCGTCGGCGGGGCTGCCCGTGCGCGTGACGGTCATGGGGGCCGGGGACGACAAGGCCGCGTCGGCGGAGCGGAGGATCGCCGGGGCGGCGGCGGAGTTCATGGAACGACAGATCGAGTTCGGCGCGCCGATCGCGCGCGTGGGGGTGTCGGCGGGGGACGTCGCGATGGGATTGCGGGTGCTGTTCCAGGGCACGGTCGGGGTGGGCGGACGGGCGCTGGCGGAGGCGGTGGTCGAGGCCGCACGCCGATCGCGTGCGACGCCCGCCTCGCGCGTGGTCCCGGGCTCGCCGGCGGATCGACCCGCGAGCGAGCGCGACGGGGGATTCCAGGAGGCGACCGTGCGCGAGATCCGGCGGGGCCTGACGGCGGCGAGGCCGCCCGCGGAGCCCGCGGCGCCCCCGCGGGCGCCCGAGAAGGGGCGCCCGGCGTTGACGTCGCTGGTGCATGGGCTGCGGGCGGTGCGCGTGCGGTGCCCGGTGGCGGCGGACGTGGAGATGGCCGTCGACGACGGCGGGCGGCTGCACCTGCTCGCGGGCGAGGTGTCGGCGGCGGATTCGCTCAAGGCGTTGACGTCGGCGTCGGCGTGGGCCCGGCTCAACGCGGAGCTGGTGCGGGCGGCGGACCCGGGGGTCGAGCGCCTCGACGCGTCGAGCGAGCCCGTGCTGCACCTGGTGACGGAGGAGCCGCGGCAGGCCCTGCGCCTGCTCGACTCGCCCGTGAAGGTGCACGTGCTGGTGCCGCCCTCGGCGGCGCCGGTGGTGCGGGCGCTGAACTGAGCGATCGGATCGACCGCCCGGCGTCCGGACGGGGCCTGGAGAGGCCCCGCTCCGGAGGCGTTCAGGCCGATTCCTTGCGGCGGACGCGGATGTCGGACAGACGCTTGCGGGACTGCACCGCGCCCTCGTCGATGACGTACTCGGCCCCCTGCTCCTTGTGGTCGGGGAGTTCGTACATGAGGTCGAGCATGATCTCCTCGAGCACGGCGCGGAGGGCACGGGCCCCGGTCTCGCGGGCGGCGGCCCTGGTGGCGATGGCCCGCAGGGCGGCGTCGGTGAAGGTCAGCTTGGCACCCTCGAGGGAGAAGAGGTGCTGGTACTGGCGCACCAGGGCGTTCTTCGGCTGGATGAGGCAGGTGATCAGGGCGTCGATGGAGAGGGGCGTGAGGGGGGCGATGACGGGCAGGCGCCCCACGAACTCGGGGATCATGCCGAACTCGATGAGGTCGTCGGCGGAGACGCGCTGCAGGAGGGCGGCCGAATCGTTGGTGTCCGTGTCCGTCAGGGAGGAGGCCCCGAAGCCGATGCGGGTCTTGCCGAGGCGCCGGCGGATGATCTCCTCGAGGCCCACGAACGACCCGCCGCAGATGAAGAGGATGTTGGACGTATCGACCTGGATGTACTGCTGCTCGGGGTGCTTTCGTCCGCCCTGCGGGGGGACGTTGGCGATGGTGCCCTCGAGCATCTTGAGGAGGGACTGCTGGACGCCCTCGCCGGAGACGTCGCGGGTGATGGAGACGTTGTTGGAGGTCTTGCCGATCTTGTCGATCTCGTCGATGTAGATGATGCCGCGCTGGGCGGCCTCGAGGTCGAAGTCGGCGGCCTGGAGGAGCTTGAGGACGAGGTTCTCGACGTCCTCGCCGACGTAGCCGGCCTCGGTGAGGGTGGTGGCGTCGCCGATGGCGAAGGGGACCTTGAGCATGCGGGCCAGGGTGCGGGCGAGGAGGGTCTTGCCCGAGCCGGTGGGCCCGATCATGAGGATGTTGGACTTGTCGAGTTCGAGGTTGGCGTCGGCGTTCTCGACGTGGAGGAGGCGCTTGTAGTGGTTGTAGACGGCGACGGAGAGGGCCTTCTTGGCCATGTCCTGCCCGATGACGTACTGGTCGAGGAACTCGCGCATCTGCTTGGGCGAGGGCACCTCGCGGAGGGTGTGGCTGACGGAGCTGACGCGGCGTCGTTCCTGGCGGAAGATGTTCTGGCACAGGTCGGTGCAGTTGGCGCAGATGTAGACCTCGGAGGGGCCCTCGACCATGGGGCCGACCTCTCGGCTGGACTTGCCGCAGAACGAGCAGGTGGTCACTTTCCTCCCCCGGAAGTTGGACGCTTCGTCTTTCCCGGGCGCTCCGCCACCGGCCTGGTTGCCCCCCGTGGGGCCCTGGGAATCGCCGTCGTTCCTGTTCTTGGGCACTCTCGTTCTCCGTGGCCCCGGCTCCACCGGGGGCCTGCAGGAAGGTGGAACGACCCGGTCGGGTCCCTCGTGAGGAGAGTCTATCGGCCGGGGGCCCGTTCGTCTCCACGTCGCGCGATCAAAGACCGCCACGGGCGCTCGCAGCCCCGGGGATTATCCGGACTTCGGAGGAATCCGCGCGCGGTCGCCCGGCTGGGCCTTGGCGGCGTCGGCGACCGCGCGGGCCACGGAGCGCCGGACGCGGTCGTACTCCTCGGTCGAGAGGATGCCGCGCGCGTGCATGTCGCGGAGGCTCTCGGCGATGCCGAGGTGGGAGGCGGCCTGGTCGCGGGCGAGGAGGCGGCGCCGGACGGCGGTCCAGATCAGCCCGCCCACGACCGCCAGCGCGATGAGGGCCACGGCGAGGATGAGGACGTCGCCCATGGCCTGCCTGGGGCGGGGCGCGGGGGGCGGAGGCGCGACGGTGGTGGCGGTGGTTGGCGCCTCGTGGGCCTGCGGTTCGGCGCGCGTCGGGGCCATGGGATGGGCGTGTCAGCCGTTGTTCGACGCGATGGCGTCGCGCAGCGGCAGGAGCAGGTTGGGGACCAGGCGGGACTCGATGAGCTCCTCTCCGCGGCGGGCCATGGCGTGGAACGAGAGGGGCAGGTCCTTGAGGTCGCCGAAGGGCGCCGGGCGGCGCAGGCTCAGGCAGACGCTGATGGGCTCGCCGGGCGAGTCCTGGTCGTGGGGCTGCCCGCGGCCCTGCGGGCGGGTCTTGATCTCGAACGCCGCCTCGAGCGCGGGCGAGCCGTCCTCGGCGGGGAGGGCGAGCGCGACGAGCGGCTGGAACTCCACGGGCGTGGCGCCGGGGATGTCCAGGAGCGAGGCCAGGGGGGTGGAAGCGAGCATGGCGTCGAGCACGATGGCGTCGTGGTTGCCGTGGGCCAGCAGGTCGAACCCGAAGAGGAGTTCGAGGTGGTCGACGTCGAGGGGGGACACCGAGAGGTAGTGCGGGCAGGACTCGAGGATCTGGAGGTGGAGGGCGTAGCTCTCGGCGAGCGTGGCGGCGTTGACGACGCCGGAGCGGATGGCGCTGCCTCGGACGGCGAGCCAGCGGTGGGGCATCTCGCTCTGGGGCGCCTCGAGGGCCAACTCGTCGCGGAAGCGCCGGAACCCGGTCATGGACGGGTTTTGGCGGCGGACGCGCTCGAAGAACTCGAGCACGGTCTCGCGGGTGCGCGGCAGTTCCATCTTCACCTGCAGCTTCATGTTGACGTAGAAGTCCGAGCACAGGGCCCGGTAGTTGTCGGCCATGGGGAGCCCTCCGACGCGCGGACACACCGCCCGGGCGGGGCCGCGGCGGGGGGATCATACGCGAGGGCGGGGGTCAGGCGGGGGCGCGGGAGGAGCGCAGGATGGCCAGCACGCGGGCGGTGTCGGCCAGGTCGGGGAGCACCGCGTCGGCGCCGCACTCGCCCAGCTCCCGCGCCGAGTACCGCCCCGTCGCCACGCCCAGGCAGCGAATCCGGTTGGCCCGCGCGGCGCGCACGTCGTGCGGCGTGTCGCCCACGATCCAGACGGCGTCGTCGCGGGGTCGGCGGCCGGTCGACGCCGCGTGCCGGTCGATGCCGACGCGGGGCAGGTCGTCGCGCGTCGGCGGGTCGGAGGGCGACTGGTCTCCCCAGACGTGGAGGTGGAAGCGCTGGGGGGGCAGCCCGCAGCGTGCGAGCTTGAGCGACCCGGTCTCCTCGAAGTTGCCCGTGAGGATCGCGAGGGTGACGTCGGGCCAGGCACCAAGAGCCGCGACGACCTCGGCGGCGCCTGGGAGCAGGCGGGCGGTGTGGGGCCCTTCGAACGCCGCGCGCAGGCGGAGGGCGTAGGCCCGGCGCATGGCCTCGCGGCGGGCGGGGCTCGGGTCGATGCCCGAGGAGGCGAGCATGTCGTGGATGATGAGGGGGTCGAGGCGTCCGGCGTAGGGCACGTCGGCGGGGCGGAAGGCGGGTCCGAAGAGGTCCCTGCCGGCGTCGAGCATGGCGCGGATGCCCATGCCGTCGGTCAGCAGCAGCGTGGCGTCGATGTCGAAGAAGATCAGCACGTGGATCAGCGTCGCACCAGGAAGGCGGCTTCGTCGGGGACCGCCGGGATCGTGAGGGCGCGCTCGCCTTGGATGAACCGGCCCATCCGGGACCGAAGGTCGGCCAGGCAGGCCTCGACGTCGGCGGGCCGACCCTGCACCTCCATCGCGACGCTCGCGTCCGCCTCGTTGCGGACCCATCCGGTCACCTGGTGCGCCGACGCCACCGATCGCGCGGTGGCGCGGAACCCCACTCCCTGAACATGCCCGAAGAAGATGATGCGGCGTCGCTCCAAGCCCAACGCTCCGTGCGGACCGGCGATCGGGGGCCGGGGAAGTGTTGGCCGGCCGAGTGGACGCGTCCCGCCCCGGACCCCCGCCATGGGCCCGGACGTACGATCGCCCCGGGGCACGCGGGAGCGGTCCGGTGACGAGGCAGGCGGGCAACGCGCGGGAGGACGTCGATCGCGTGCGCGACGCGAGCGCGATCGAGCGCGTCATCGGCGAGCACCTCCAGCTCAAGCCCCACGGGCGCGAGTACGTGTGCCTCTGCCCCTTCCACGACGACCACCGCCCCTCGATGACGGTGGTGCCGGGCAAGCAGATCTTCCACTGCTTCGTGTGCAACACGGGCGGCGACGTCTTCACCTTCGTGATGAAGCTGCACAAGATGGAGTTCCCCGAGGCCCTGGAGTTCCTGGCCGAGCGGGCCGGGATCGAGCTGGCGCGGCGCGGCGGGGACGAGACGGGGGGCGGGGTCTCGCGCCGGCAACTCGCCCAGGCGGGCGAGATGGCCCGGGACTTCTTCCGCTCGGTGCTGCGCCACCCGGTGCACGGCGAGGCGGCGCGGGAGGTGATCCGGCGACGGGGGATCAGCGACGAGATGGTCGAGGCGTTCGGGATCGGGGCGGCCGCGGACCGCTGGGACGGGCTCCTGCTCAAGGCCCAGCAGCGGGGCGTGCCGATCGAGCCGCTGGTCGAGGCGGGGCTGCTCCGGCGGCGCGAGACGGGGGGCTTCTACGACGGGTTCCGGAACCGCCTGATGTTCCCGAACCAGGACCGCGCGGGAAGGGTGATCGCCTTCGGCGCGCGCAAGATCCGCGAGGAGGACGAGCCCAAGTACATCAACTCGCCCGAGCACCGCCTGTTCAACAAGTCGGGGACGCTGTACGGGCTGCACCAGGCCCAGCGCTCCATCCAGGCGGCGCGCCTGGCGGTGGTGACCGAGGGGTACACCGACACCATCGCCTGCCACCAGGCCGGGATCACGAACGTGGTGGCGACGCTGGGCACGGCCCTGACGGGCGAGCACGCCGACGAGCTGAGGCTGCTGTGCGACACCGCGGTGCTGCTGTTCGACGGGGACGAGGCGGGCATGCGGGCGGCGGACCGGGCCACGGGCGTCTTCTTCGCGCGCGAGATCGACGTCCGCATCGCGGTGCTCAACCGGTACACCGACGCCAAGGACCCGGACGAGCTGGTGAAGCGCCCGGGGATCGACGGGGCCGCGGTCCTCAGGCGGGCCATCGAGGAGTCGGAGGACCTGCTTGGCTTCCGCTTCGCCCGGCTGCGGCGGTCGGCGTCCGGGGCGGGGGTGTCGGCGATGTCGCGGCTGATCCGCGAGGAACTGGACCGCCTGGTGCAACTGGGGCTGGGGCAGGTGCCGCCCGTGCGCCGGCGGCTCGTCGTCAAGCACCTGGCCTCGGTCTCGGGGGTCGATGAGGCGACGATCGCGGCGTCGATCCCGGCCGGGCGCTCGGCCCCCCGGGCTCCCCGCCCCGAGGCCGCCCCCCCACCGCCCTCGGGGGAGCTGACCCGGGCCGAGATCGTGCTGGGGTGCGTGCTGGGGCAGGGGGAGCTGTGGGCGGGGTTGTCGGCGCGGCAGCAGGACCTTGTGAAGACGGGGGAGGTCCGATCCGAGGTGCTTCGGGAGGTGTCGCGGGTGGTTGCCGACCTGTCGCGGGCGGGGGGGGCGCCCTCGCTGGCGAGGCTGCGGGACGCCGGGTGCTCCGAGGCGGGGATCGAGGCGGCGGCCGCGCTGATTCAACAGGCCGAGCGGGTGGCGGGCGGGCCCGGGGATCGGCTTCGGGAGGTGCTGTCGGACTGCGTGCGTCGGCTGGAGGAGGACGCGGACCGGGTGGCGCCCGCGGTCGAGACGGCCGAGGCCCTGCACGCGGCGGTGGAGCAGCGGCGTCGGCAGGAGGCGGCGTCGGGTCGGGACAACCGGCGCTTCCCGAGGCCCCGGGGCTAGGCGCCGGGGGGCGGGCTGGGGTCGTATTGTCTGGGGTCGTCGGCACGCGGATGGGTCCCGCCCGGGGAGTCTTCGGTGATCGCTGATCTTCATCCCGCCATGACGGAGCTGCTGGAGTTGGGGCGACGGCGCGGGTGGCTGTCGTACGAAGAGCTGAACAACACGCTGCCGGACGAGACGGTGGAGCCGGAGTACATCGACCAGCTCCTGTCGTTGTTCGATCGCGACGGCATCGAGCTGGTGGACGAGCTGGAATACCGGGCCCGCCTGCACCGGGCGACCAAGAGCGCGAGCGCCGCCGGGGTCGATCTTCCCAAGGTGTTCCGCGCCATGAGCGTGGCGGGGGGGGAACGGTCCTCGGAGGCGACGACGCTGCGGGCGCGGATCCTGGGGGGCGAGGGATCGGCCCCGCCGCCGCCGACCCCCGCGATCGGTCAGCAGGTGAGCCAGAAGCTCCGCGAGCTGCGCGAGGCGGACCCCGAGGACGAGGACCTGCAGCGCGAGTTCCAGCAGGTGCTGGCGGACGAGACCCAGGGCAAGCGCATCGACGACCCGATCCGCATGTACCTCTCGCAGATGGGGACGATCCCGCTGCTGACGCGCGAGGAGGAGGTGCGGCTGGCCAAGAAGATCGAAGTCACGCGGATGATCTTCCGGCGGCGGGCCCTGGAGTCCGACTACGTGGTGACACAGGCGGTGGAGACGATCGCCGCGGTCGAGACCGGGGCCCTGCCGTTCGACCGGACCATGCGGATCTCGACGGCGGAGAGCAACAGCAAGGAGAAGATCTCGCTGCGGATCCCCGCGAACCTGCGCACGGTTCGGGCCCTGGTGGCGCAGAACCGCGAGGACTGGGACCGGCACGAGCGGTCGCGGCGGGCGAGCGACGGGCGGGAGAGCGAGGAATGCCGGCGGCGCCTGGCGGCGCGGCGGCGGCGGATGGCGGTGCTGACCGAGGAGCTGTGCCTGCGGACGGGGCGGATCATCCCGCTCATGCGCAAGCTGCGCTCGATCGGGAAGAAGATGCAGGACCTCGAGACCGAGCTGCGGAGGGCCGAGAAGTTCCCGAAGCGGTACGACCCCGACGACGTGTGCGTGATGCGCGAGGAGCTGGACGGGCTGCGCCGGCTGGTGCTGGAGGAGCCGGCGGACCTGGCCCGGCGCATCAAGGGGCTGGCGACGGTGTTCTGGGAGTACGAGCAGTCGAAGCGCGACCTGTCGGGGGGGAACCTGCGGCTGGTGGTGTCGATCGCCAAGAAGTACCGCAACCGCGGGCTGCCATTCCTGGACATCATCCAGGAGGGCAACACGGGGCTGATGCGGGCGGTGGACAAGTACGAGTACCGGCGCGGGTTCAAGTTCAGCACGTACGCGACGTGGTGGATCCGCCAGGCGATCACGCGGGCCATCGCCGACCACGCCCGCACGATCCGCATCCCGGTGCACATGATCGAGACGATGAGCCGCCTGCGGAACGTGCAGAAGGAGCTGCTGCAGCTCACGGGGCGCGAGCCGACGATCGACGAGCTGGCGGAGCGCACGGGGATGTCGACGGTGGACGTCCGCCGGGTGCTGAGGATCAGCCGGCAGCCGGCGTCGCTGGACCGGCCCGTGGGCGAGACCGAGGACAGCTACTTCGGCGACTTCGTGGAGGACGGTCGGCAGGCGGCGCCGCCCGACACGGTGGCGCAGGAGGCGATGCGTCACCGCATCGAGGCGGTGCTCAAGACGCTGAGCTACCGCGAGCGCGAGATCATCAAGCTGCGGTACGGGATCGGCGACGGGTATACCTACACGCTGGAGGAGGTCGGGCGGATCTTCAAGGTCACGCGCGAGCGCGTGCGTCAGGTGGAGGCCAAGGATCTCCGCAAGCTGCAGCACCCGGTGCGGGCCCGCAAGCTGCAGGGGTTCGTCGACACGCGCCTCTACAAGGAGGTGAAGGGCGAGCCCACGGTCGCCGCGCTCCCGCCCGAGGCCGACGCCGGCCCGATCGCCCCGGCGAGCGACGGGGTCGACGCTCTTGACGCCGCGCCGCCCGAGGTGGTGGATGCGATCGGCGTCGATCCGGACGACGATCCGGACGGCCCGGTCGTGGCGGATGAAGACGAGGACGATCGCGGGTAGCCAGACTCCGGGAGGCATGGGGCTTGACCCGGTCGCCGACAAGCTCCGCCCGCGACGACGCGTGGCACGCCCACCCCGCCGACGAGGTGCTGCGGGCGCTGGGCACGTCGCGGGGCGGGCTGTCCGCCGGCGACGCGCGGGCGCGCCTCGGGCGGCACGGGCCCAACGCGGTCCCGACGGGCGGCGGCGAGAACGAGCTGCGCCTGGTGTGGAGGCAGGTCAACACGCCGCTGATCTGGGTGCTGCTGGGGGCGGCGGTGCTGGCGGTGGCGGTCGACCGGTCCGAGGGCACCAAGAACGGGCTGGTGATCCTCGCGGTGGTGGTGATCAACACGGTCATCGGGTTCGTGCAGGAGTACCGGGCCGGGCGTGCGATCGCCGCCCTCGCCCGCATGGCGCCGGACCACGCGACCGCGCTCCGCGACGGGGCCCGCACGCTGATCCCGGCATCGGAACTGGTGCCGGGCGACGTGGTGTGCCTGGCGCCGGGCGAGCGCGCCCCCGCCGACGTGCGCCTGCTCAGCGAGCGCGGGCTGGAGATGGACGAGGCGGCCCTCACCGGCGAGAGCACACCCGTCGAGAAGAGCGCCGCGCCGGCGGCGCCCGAGGCGGAGGTCGCCGAGCGGCACTCGATGGCGTTCAAGGGGACGCTGTGCACGAGGGGGGCGGCCCTGGGCGTGGTGGTGGAGACCGGCGAGCGGACGCAACTCGGGCGGATCGGACGCCTGCTGCGCCAGGTCACCGAGCTGGACACGCCCCTGACCAAGGCGCTGGCCTCGATCGGGCGCACCATCAGCCTGGGCGTCGTGGCGATCTCGGTGCTGATGCTGGCGATCGGGGTGTGGCGGACCACCGCGGCGACGGGGGCCGGCGGGTGGTCGGCCGCGGCGGACATGACCATCTTCGCCGTCGCCCTGGCCGTCGGCGCGATCCCCGAGGTCCTGCCCGCGATCGTGACGATCGTGATGGCGGTGGGCGTGCGTCGGATGGCGTCGCGGCGGGCGGTGGTGCGGCGGCTGCCCGCGGTCGAGACCCTCGGGGCCACCACCGTCATCTGCTCCGACAAGACCGGCACGCTGACGCGGAACGAGATGACGGTGCGGGAGGTCTGGACGCCGGAGTCCGGCCCCGTGCGCGTGTCGGGCGTGGGGTACGAGCCGCGGGGGGCGCTCGAGCGTGACGGCACGGCGCTGGCGCCCGACTCGGCGATCCGGGCGCTGCTGCGTGCGGGGGTGCTGTGCAACGACAGCCGCCTCACGCTGGAGGCGGGGCGCCGGGGGGTGCAGGGGGACCCGACGGAGGGGGCGCTGCTGACGGCGGCGGCGAAGGGGGGGATCGACGCCGACGCCGAGCGTGGCGCCTGCCCGCGGCTGGACGCCATCCCCTTCGAGAGCGACCGCCGCTACATGGCGACGCTGCACGCCGAGGGCGCCGAGCGCGTGGTGTACCTCAAGGGCGCGCCCGAGACGGTGCTGGGGCTGTGCGCCGGCGATGGGTCGGGGCGGGCCATCGACCCCGAGGAGTTCCATCGCCGCGTGCACGCGCTGGCGGCCCGGGGCATGCGCGTGCTCGCGTTCGCGCGCCGGGCGCTGCCCGGGGCGGAGCGGCTGGGGGAGGGCGACGTCGCGGCGGGCCTGACTTTCCTGGGGCTGCAGGGGATGATCGACCCGCCCAGGCCCGAGGCGATCGAGGCGGTGCGGCGCTGCCACCGGGCCGGGATCGTCGTCAAGATGATCACGGGCGACCACGCGGCGACCGCGGAGGCCATCGGGCGCGAGCTCCACCTCGCGGGGACGGGCGCCAGGGCGCTCACCGGGCACGACGTGGAGCGCCTCTCGGACAAGCGGCTCACCGGCGCCGTCGCGGGGTGCAACGTCTTCGCCCGCGTCGCGCCGGAGCACAAGCTGCGCCTGGTCCAGGCCTTGCAGCGCGACGGGCACGTCGTGGCCATGACGGGCGACGGCGTGAACGACGCCCCGGCCCTGAAGCAGGCCGACATCGGCGTCGCCATGGGCGTCACCGGCACCAGCGTGTGCAAGGAGGCCGCCGAGATCGTCCTGGCCGACGACAACTTCGAGACGATCTCGGCGGCGGTGGAGGAGGGTCGGCACGTCCACGACAACCTGGTCAAGTGCCTGGCGTTCGTGCTCCCGACCAACCTGGGGCTGGCCCTGGTGCTCACGGCCGCCGTGCTGCTCTTCCCCTTCCATGAGGTCGACGGGGCCCGCGAGCTGCTGCTCCCGATGCGTCCGACACAGCTCCTGTGGATCAACCTGGTGACGACGGTGGCCCTGTCGCTGCCGCTGGCCTTCGAGGCCCGCGAGCCGGGGATCATGGCCCGCCCGCCGCGGCGTCCCGACGCGCCGGTCCTGTCGGCGTTCGTGGTGTACCGCACGGTCCTGGCGGCGGCGCTGCTGACGATCGGTGCGGTCGGGCTGTTCCTGTGGGAGTACCGCGGCGCGGTCGACGCCGGCGGCGAGGCGGCGCTGGCCCGGGCCCAGACCATGGCGGTCACGACCTGCGTCATGTTCCAGGTCTTCTATCTCCTGAACTGCCGATCGCTGCGCTCGTCGGTGCTGGCGATCGGGCTGTGGAGCAACCCCTTGATCTACGTCGGGATCGCGGCGCTCGCGGTCCTCCAGGCGCTGTTCGTGTACGCGCCGTTCATGCAGGGGCTGTTCGGGTCGGCGTCGCTGAGCGCCCGGGACGTGGCGGTCTCGGTCGTCACGGGGCTCGTGATCCTCCCGGCGATCAGCGCGGAGAAGTGGTGGCGTCGGCGAATGAGCCGGCGCCCGGTCCGCGCCCGGTGAGCGGGTTGCTCCCGTCGGCCCGGCGCCGCCGTACCCTCCTGCTCCCGCCCGGGGGTCAGGTCGGCGATCGGCTCGCCGCGGTCCCGGCGGGCGGGGCTCCCCTCCATGCACGAGCTGCTGGTCCTTGCGGCCGCCGACGACCTGAAGATCTGGGCGTACGTCGGGTTCGTCGCCCTGGTGCTGTGCTTCCTGGCGCTGGACCTGGGGGTCTTCCATCGCACCGCGCACGAGGTGTCGATGAAGGAGGCCGCGGGATGGTCCGTGGTCTGGCTGACGTGCGGGATGGCGTTCGCGGTGTTCGTGTACTACGCGTACGAGCACCACTGGCTGGGGCTGGGGCTGGACACGCCCCTGTACAACCCCGCGGTCAAGACCGACCCCACGGCGCCGCTGATCATCGAGGGCGTGGTGGGCGGGGCCGAGGCCGCCAAGGAGTACATCACGGGCTACTTCGTCGAGAAGTCGCTGGCGATGGACAACATCTTCGTGATCGCGCTGCTGTTCGCGTTCTTCGCGATCCCCGCCAAGTACCAGCACCGCGTGCTCTTCTGGGGGATCCTGGGCGCCCTGCTCATGCGCGGCACCATGATCTTCGCCGGCGCCGCCCTCGTGGTCCGCTACACCTGGATCCTCATCGTCTTTGGGCTGCTGCTGCTGGCGACGAGCCTCAAGATGGCGGTCGTCAAGAGCCACTCGGACCCCACGAAGAACCCGATCGTGCGCGTGGTGAAGCGCCTCTACCCCGTCTCGGACGGGTTCGACGGGCAGAGGTTCTTCACGCGGATCGACGGGCGCCGGCACATCACGCCCCTGTTCCTGGCGCTCGTGATGGTCGAGATCACCGACCTGGTCTTCGCCGTCGACTCCATCCCCGCGATCTTCGCGATCACGCCCGATCCGTTCATCGTGTTCACAAGCAACGTCTTCGCGATCCTGGGGCTGCGGGCCCTCTACTTCTGCCTGGCGGCCCTGATCGCCCGCTTCCGGTACCTCAAGCCGGCTCTGATCCTGATCCTGGCGTTCGTGGGCGTGAAGCTCCTGCTGCTCAGCGTGCCGCCCTACCTGAACGACGTCGCGGGGCTCGTCGGCACGACGGTCCCCGAGGCCAAGTCGGTCAAGATCGACACCACGGTGTCGCTGGTCGCGGTGCTCGCGACGCTGGCGCTGGCGATCGTCGCCTCGGCCCTGAGGCCCGCCCCGCCCCCGGAGCCGCACGCCTGACGGGCGGAGACCGGTCATGACCCCCTGGCCCTGGATCGCGATCGGCGGGTTCCTGGCGCTCGCGATCGCCCTGGACCTGCTCGTGCTCGACCGCCGGGCCCGGGAGCCCAGCGTGCCCGGGGCGCTGTGGCGGACCGGGTTCTGGGTGGCGGCGGCGGTGGCGGCGGGGATCGGCGTGTTCCTGATGGCCGACGCCTCGCCCGCGCCGACCCCGACGCCCGACCAGGCCGCCCGCGAGTTCCTCGGGGTCTGGCTCCTCGAGTTCGCGCTGAGCCTGGACAACCTGTTCGTCTTCGCGCTGATCTTCGCGGTGCTGGGCGTGCCCGCCGCCGCCATGCGACGCGTGCTGCTCGTCGGGTTGCTCTTCGCGGTGGCGCTGCGTGCGGGCCTGATCCTCGGGGGGCTGGACCTTCTCTCCCGGTGGGCCTGGCTGAGCTACCCGCTGGGGGCGATGCTGCTGCTGTCGGCCCTGAAGATGATCGTCACGCGCGAGCCCGACACCGACCCGTCGCGCAATCTGATCGTGCGCGTCGCGCGGCGCTTCTACCCCGTCAGCGCGGGGTTCGACGGGCGCCGCTTCGCGACGCGGGCCGAGGGTCGGCGGGCCGCCACGCCCCTGGCCCTGGCCCTCATCATGATCGAGTCCGCGGACGCGGTGCTCGCGTTCGATTCCGTGCCCGCGGTGTTCACCGTGACGCGCGACCCGCTGCCCGCCTTCGCCGCCAGCGCCCTGGCCATGGGCGCGCTGCGGAGCCTGTTCTTCGCGCTCAAGGGCATGGAGTCCAAGACGCGGCTCATCAAGCTGGCCCTGGCGCTCCTGCTGGCGTACCTCAGCGTCAAGATGTTCATCCTCCACCGGCACCCGATCCCGGTGGAGTTCACGCTGGCGGCGATCGCGCTGCTCCTGGGCGGGGCGGTGCTGGGCACGCTGCTCTTCGGGCACCGCCTCAAGGCCCGCACGCCCGGCGAGCGCGAGCCCAGCGAGCCGGTCCTGGGCGAGGACGTCGATCGCCTGGCCCGGGCCACGCTCGTCCGCTCGCGCAAGCTCGTGTCGCTGGTGATGGGCCTGACGATCATCGGGCTGTCGATCCCCATCGGGCTGCTGCCGGGGCCCGGCGGGATCGCCGTGTTCATCATCGGCATGGCGATCCTCGCCAGCGAGTTCATCTGGGCCCGCCGACTGCTCACGCGCGTGCAGCGCGAGGCCCGGCACCTGGCGGCACGGGCCGACCAACTGCTCACGCGCAGGCCCCGCCCGTGGCTCATCGCGCCGGTGCTGGTCGGCACGCTGGCGGCGGTCGCCCTGGTGCTCTGGCTCACGCCGCTGCCCCCGCTGGCGGTGGTCTTCGCGTCCATCGGCCCGCTCGGGCTCGAGTGCGTCTGGGCCCAGCGCACGCTCAAGCGGCACCGCGAACTCAAGCGGACCCCGCCCGCCTAGAGCTCGGGCGCGAAGCCCCGGCGCATGGTGTTCTCGGCGACGGCCCGCGGCACGACGAAGTGGTGCAGGTAGCCCGGCCCGCCCGCCTTGGACCCGCCCCCCGAGGCCCCGAACCCGCCGAAGGGCTGCCGCGCCACCAACGCCCCGGTGCACCCGCGGTTGATGTACAGGTTGCCCACGCGGAACCGGCGCCGGGCCCGCTCGATGTGCGCGGGCTTGCGCGTAAACACCCCGCCCGTCAGCTTGTACGGGACGTCGTTGGCGGTGCGGAGCGCCTCGTCGAAGCTGGCGGCGTGCATGACCGCCAGCACGGGGCCGAAGACCTCCTCGCGGGCCAGCTCGTGCTCGGGACCCACGCCGGAGAAGATGTGCGGGCCCACGAACCGGCGCCCCGTCCGGGCCTCGAGGGCGTCGGGCACGGGCAGGGCCAGTTCGAGGCGGGCGTAGGCCTTGGCGCGCTCGACGAAGCCGAGGATGGTGCGCTGGGCCTCCTCGTCGATGACGGGGCCCACGTCGCTGCCGGGGAGCGCGGGGTCGCCGACGACGAGCGCCCGCGTGGCCTCGACGAGCCGGTGGGTGAACTGGCGGATGGCCGGCCCATCGGGCCCCTCGGGGTCCACCACGATGCAGCGCGAGCACGCCGAGCACTTCTGCCCCTGGTACCCGAACGCCGAGTAGCGCACGCCCAGCACCGCCTCGTCGAGGTCGGCGGAGGTGTCGATGATGACGGCGTTCTTGCCGCCCATCTCGCACACGACGTGCTTGAGGTGCGAGAAGCCCGAGCGGAGGGAGGGGTCGGCGAAGGGCGATCCCGGGGCCGCCGCCGTCACGATGTCCATGCCCACGTCGCGGCTGCCCGTGAAGGCGATGAGCGCGACGCGCGGATCGCGCACCAGGGCGGCGCCGGTCGTCTCGCCCGGGGCGGGGCAGAACTGGAGCACGGCCCGGGAGAAGGGCACGCCGGCGAGGGTCACCGGGGGCTGAACGCCCCCGCCCCGGTCCGAACCGCCCCGGTTCGCGAGCGCCTCGTCGATCGCTTCCCAGAGGATGTCGCACATGATCGACGCTACGCCGGGGGTCTGCTCCGCGGGCTTGACGATCGCGGGGTTGCCCGTGACCAGCGCGGCGACGGTCATGCCGCAGCAGATGGCGAGGGGGAAGTTCCAGGGGCTGATGACGACGGCGACGCCGCGAGGCTCGTGCCACTGCTCGTCCAGTTCGCCGATGAACCGCCCGATGCGGGCGCGCTCGAAGAGGGGCACGGCGCCGCGGGCGTAGTACTCGCAGAAGTCGATGGCCTCGCAGACGTCGGCGTCGGCCTCGCGCCAGGTCTTGCCGGACTCCTTGATCATGACGCCCGACAGCCCGTCGCGCTGGCGGCGCATCTTCTCCGCCGCCAGCGTCAGGGCCCGGGCCCGCAGCCTCACGTCGGCGTCGCGCCAGTGGGGCAGGGCCGCCGACGCCAGCTCCACCATCCGGGCCGCGTGCTCGGGGGTGCGGTCGTTGGCGACCCTGGGCACGGTCGCGCGGGCGATGGCCCCGGCGAAGGCCTGGCGCCGCCCGGCGTCCGCGAAATCGCGGGGCGGCTCGGTGAAGAACGGGCGCTCGTCGCCGACGCCCGGCGCGGCGGGCGAGAGGCGGTGCCGCTCCGCCGCGACCGTGGCCAGGTCGGCGGGGACGCCCGCCCCGCCCTCGGGGGCCGTGGGCGCGCGGAGCAGGGCGCCCACGTCGGCGTTCTCGGCGAAGCCCGCCCGCAGCCAGCTCTCGTTGCTCGTGTTCTCCAGCAGCCGCCGCACCAGGTAGGCCATCCCGGGGATCATCCGCCCGACGGGGATGTACTCGCGGACGCGCAGGCCCAGCTCGCGGGCCGCGTGCTTGAGCTGGTCGGCCATGCCGTGGAGCATCTGGAGCTCGATGGCGTCGCGCGGCAGCCCGCGCTCGTCGAGCCCGGCCAGGGCCGCGGCGATGGAGCGCACGTTGTGCGACCCCAGCGCCAGCTTCACGCCGCCCCGCCCCGGGGGACGCCGGGTCGCCGAGCCGGTCGTCGCCATCGCGGGGGCCGCGTCCAGGAGGGCCTCGGCCATGCGCTCGAAGCAGGCGTCGGTCTGCCACTTGGTGTTCCACACCGGGCAGGGCCAGCCCTTCATCTCGGCGTGGATGGTCTCGTAGTCCCAGTACGCGCCCTTCACCAGGCGCACGCTGACGACCCGCCCCGTCCGCCTCGCCCACTCGCCGAGCCGGCGGGCGTCCTCCACGCCGCTCTTGAGGTAGGCCTGCATCGCCAGCCCGGCCTGGAAGTCGACCTTCTCGCAGCACCGCTGGAAGAGCTCCAGCGTCAGGTCCTTGAGGGCGAACTGCTCCATGTCGAAGTTGACGAACACCCCCCGGTCGCGGGCGGCCTCGAGCACCGGCACCAGGCGACGCATCAGGTCGTCGATCGACCCCTCGGTGTCGATCGGGTCGCAGCGGGCCGAGAGGGAGCTGATCTTGATCGACACGTTGACCCGCGGGATCCGCCCGAGGTGGTCCGACTCGAGCCGGGCCCGCGGCTTCCACGCCGCCACCTCCGCCGGGAGCGTGTGGATCAGGTCCAGGTACCGGCGCTGGTACTCGTCGGCCTCCTCGTCCGAGAGGCACGCCTCGCCCAGGAGATCGACGGAGAAGGCGATGCCGTCGTCCCACAGCTCGCGCAGGGCCGGGAGCGCCTCCGCCGCGTCCTGCCCGGCGATGAACCGCGACGCCATGCCCTCGATCTGCTTGGACATCTGCCCCGCCGCGGTCCCCTTCAACAGCCCGCCGGCCTTGAGCAGGAAGTCCATGCCGGGCGGGGTCCTGACGCCCGGCTGGCCCAGGTAGTCCGTCAGGTGGTCGAAGACCTGCTCGGGCGTCTTGAGCATCGGGAAGCAGTCGACGAAGCGGAAGAGCTGCACCTTGAACTGGTGGTCCTTCATGGACCAGTTCATCAACGCGTCGGAGTAGAACTTGGCGCTGAGCAGGCCCGCCTTCCCGGCCCGGGCCCGGGCCAGCAGGTCGCTGCCGATCTGGAAGATCCGCGATTCGCGCTCCCCCGAGCGCTCGAGGGGCGCCGCGGGGGCCGGGGCGGGCTTGGTCTTGCGGCTGAACAGTGCCATCGTGGCGGGTCCGGAAGGGGTGCGGGCGGTTGGGGCAGACTCTATGAGTTCACCCGCGTGCGCGCCGCCGCGCCGAATGTCCTCCGAACGCCGGTGCGCCCCCCTCGGCCCCTACCCTTGCCCCTTATGCCCGGACGGACGGTGGTGACGATCGGGAACTTCGACGGCGTGCACGTGGGGCACGCCGCCCTGGTCCGCGCCGCGCGCCGGGTCGCCGACGAGGGCGGGCACCGCGTGGTCGTCCTGTCCTTCGACCCCCACCCCATGACGGTGCTCGACCCGGGGCGGGCGCCGCACCGGATCGGGGGATTCGAGCGCCGGGTCGAACTGCTCAAGGGGCTCGGAGCCGACGAGGTCCGGCGACTGGCTCCGAGCGACCGCCTGCTGGCCCTTGGGCCGCGGGAGTTCATCGCCGAGACGGCCCGCGAGCTGGGCCCCGCCGCGATCGTCGAGGGGAGGGACTTCAGGTTCGGCAAGGGGCGGGCGGGGGACGTCGCGCTCCTGGAACGCCTGGGCGCCGAGACGGGGTTCGGCGTCGACTTGCTGGCGCCGGTCGAGGTCGCCCTCGACGACCGGTCGATCGTCACCGCGTCGAGCACGATCGCCCGCTGGCTCATCCGGCACGGACGGGTGCGCGACGCCGCGATCGTCCTGGGCCGACCCCACGAACTGGTCGGCGAGGTGATCGCGGGCGACCGCCTCGGGCGGACGCTGGGGTTCCCGACCGCCAACCTGCGGACCGACGACCTTCTCCCCGCCGACGGCGTGTACGCCGGGGTCGCCCACCTCCCCGACGGTCGACGGGCGCGGGCCGCCATCAGCGTCGGCACGCGCCCGACCTTCGACGGGCGGGGCCGGCGCGTGGAGCCCTACCTTCTCGACGTCGCTGCCGGGGCCGGGGGCAACATCGCGGGGCTCCCCGAGTACGGCTGGAGGATGCGCCTGGAGTTCACCGGATTCGTGCGCGACCAGGTCCGGGTGGAGAGCGCCGGCGCGCTGTGCCGACAGATGGACCGGGACGTCGCACGCGTGCGCACGATGCTCGACGACGCCACGGAGGCCGCGGCCCGATGAAACCCGCCAACGGCTACGCCCCCAACACCTCGCTGGCGGACCTGGCGGACTGGCTCCGCGGCCGGCGCGACGTGGTCATCCTGACCCACGAGAAGCCCGACGGCGACGCCCTGGGCAGCACGCTCGCGTTGGCGCGCGCGCTGGCGAAGGTGGGCATGCCCGGCGAGCGCCGCGTGGAGCTCTGGTACTGGGCGCCGTGGCCCCACTGGGCCAAGGCGCTGGTCGCCCCCACCCCGGCCCGGTTCTTCGACCGCGAGTCGCCCCCGGAGAACCGTGAGCCCGACGGCGTGCTCGTGGTCGATACGGGCTCGTGGTCGCAGGTGGAGCATGCGGCGGGGTGGCTCAAGCCGCGGGCGGCGCACACCGCGATCGTCGACCACCACCGCCAGGGCGACCCGGAGATCGCCGACCGGCGCTGCATCGACGTGTCGTGGGCGGCGGCGGCCCAGCCCGCGGCGGACCTCTGCCGCCTCCTGCTGCGGCTCGGCTCGATCGCCCAACTCCCGAGGGAGGTCGCGGACCCGCTGTACCTGGGCGTGGCGACGGACACGGGGTGGTTCAGGCACTCGAACCTGACGGCGGCGGTGCTGCGGGTCGCCGCGGACCTGATCGAGGCCGGCGCCGATCACGTCGCGCTGTACCAGACCACCGAGCAGCAGGACCGCCCGGAGCGTCTGGCGCTGATGGCCCGGGCCCTGTCGTCGCTGGCGCTGCACCACCAGGGACGGATCGCGACGATGTCGCTGAGCCGCGAGGACCTGGCGCGATCGGGCGCGGTCGCGGGCGACACGGGCGGGCTGGTGGACCTGCCCGCGACGATCGCCTCCGTGCGCGTGTCGGTGCTGCTCACGGAGCAGGAGCCCAAGGCGGGGCAGGGGCCCATGACCAAGCTCAGCCTGCGGAGCAAGGGCGGGGAAGGGACCATCGACGTGAACGCCGTCGCGGGCCTGCTCGGCGGCGGCGGTCACACCGGGGCGGCGGGGGCGCGAGTCGCGCTGACGCTCGACCAGGCCCGCGCCAGGGTCGTGGAGCTGCTCGGGGCCGCCCTCGCACGCGGAACGTCGGCGTGACCGGGCCCGGTCCATCGCCCGGCCCGGGGCGTCGCGGCGCGGCCCGCCCCGGTCAGCGCCCCCCGCTCCGCCCCGAGACGACCACGCTCTGGGAGTACCCCAGTCAGCACTACGACTCGCCCAACGTCGGGCGGATGCAGGGGGACAGGGACTACGCCGGGGCCACGCCCAGCTGGGTGGTCTGGCAGTTGCTCCACCGCTACACGCGCGAGGGGGACCTGGTGGTGGACCCGATGTGCGGGTCGGGGACGACGCTGGACGTGGCCCGCGACCTGGGGCGGCGCGGGCTGGGCTACGACCTGGCGCCGGCGCGGCCCGACATCTTCCGGGCCGACGCCCGCTCGCTGCCGCTGGAGGACGCCAAGGCCGATTTCGTCTTCGTCGACCCGCCCTACTCGACGCACATCGACTACAGCGATGACCCGCGCTGCATCGGTCGGCTGGACGCGGCGGCGCCGGGGGCGGCGAACGAGTACTACGCCGCCATGGAGCGGGTGATCGCGGAGATCCACCGCGTGCTCCGAGACCGGCGCTACATGGCGATGTACGTGTCGGACTCGTTCCGCAAGGGCAAGGGCTCGGGCCCGGACCGCTTCATGCCCATCGGGTTCGACCTGTTCTCGGTCCTGCGCCGGTCCTTCCGCCCCGTCGACATCGTGTGCGTGGTTCGGCAGAACCGGAAGCTGCGGCGCGGCAACTGGCGCCGGGCCGCCGAGGAGGGGAACTTCTTCCTGCGCGGGTTCAACTACCTCTTCATCATGAAGAAGGAAGAGTCGCCCCGCGCCGACGAGCGCGGCGGGGCGCACGAGGTGATCCAGCCGCCGCCCAGGACCAGGTCGGGCTCCCCGCGGTCGTAGAGCACGATCGCCTGCCCCGGCGCCACCGCGTGCTGGGGCTCGTCGAACTCGACCTCGAAGGCGCCGGCCCGCCCCGAGGGCGTGGGGCAAACGGCGTCGGGCGCGGGGCGGACAAGGGCGGGCACGGCCCGCGAGTTGTGGCGGTAGCGGGCCAGCACCGGGCGCGGGGCGTCGATCGGGTCGATCAGCCAGTTGGCCTCGTCGGCGAGGCAGGCGCCGGCGAGCAGGTCGTCGCGCCCGCCCACGACGACGGTGTTCGTCGCCGGGGCCTTGGCAACCACGTAGACCGCGTGCCCGAGGGAGAGCGACAGGCCGCGTCGCTGCCCGACGGTGTAGCGGTGCTGCCCGGCGTGGGTGCCCAGGCGCCGCCCCGCGGTGTCGACGACGGGGCCCTCGGACGCCGCTCCGGGCGCCGCCCGCTCGACCAGCCCGGCGTAGTCGTTGTCGGGGACGAAGCAGATCTCCTGGCTGTCGGGCTTGTCGAAGACCGGGAGCCCCATCGAGCGGGCCAGGTCGCGCACGGCGGGCTTCTCCATCGCGCCGATCGGCAGCAGTACGTGGGCCAGTTGGGCGCGGGGCACGCCGAAGAGGACGTAGGACTGGTCCTTGGCGTGATCGACGCCTCGGAGCAGGCGCGGGCGGCCCGTGCGCGGATCGGGCTCGACGCGGGCGTAGTGCCCGGAGGCGACGAAGTCGGCCCCGATCTGGCGGGCGTAGGCGTGCAGCCTGCCGAACTTGAGCCAGTCGTTGCAGCGGACGCAGGGGTTGGGCGTGCGTCCCGCGACGTACTCGCCCACGAAGTAGTCGATGACGCGCCCGAAGTCCTTCTTGAAGTTGCAGACGTAGAGGGGGATGCCGAGCTGGGCGGCGACGAGGCGCGCGTCGGCGGCGTCGTTGATCGAGCAGCACCCCTGGCGCCCGATCCGGACGGCTGGCGCCGGGCGGTCGCCCGCGTCGGGAGTCAGCGTGTCGAGCATCTCGCCGGGCGCGCCCAGGCGCATGAAACACCCGACGACGTCGTAGCCGGCGCGCCGCAATAGAGCCGCGGCGACCGAGGAATCGACGCCGCCCGACATCGCGACCAGGACCTTCGGCCCCGCGGGCTTCATGGGCCATTCTAAGTGCCATGACCCGTGCTGCCCGCCCGTGGGCGCTGGCCCGTCCGCGGTGCGCCCGCAGGCGGATGCGGCGCGTCGGCGGATCGGGCGCTCTCGCCGCGATCGACACCCCTCGCGCCCGGACGACGCGGCCCCGAGCGACGCTCCGTGAGGCCCTTACCTCAGGGCGTGCGCAGGAATGGGGGAGTTTTCCTCGTTGCGATCGGGAGTGCGCACTAAGTACGGTTCCTGCAGGAGCGGGCTGTCAATGGGAGAGCCCGGCTCCCGGGGAGCCGCGACGTCAGGGCGAGCGGCTATTGCCCCTGACCTCGCACAAGAAGGAGGATGTCATGAGAATGCCTCGGATGTTGACAGGGTGCGCCGCGGTCGTGCTGATGCTGGCGGCGGGTGCGCCGACGGCGCTCGGGCAGGCCGGGCTCGGCACGCAGATCACGTACCAGGGCGAACTGCGCCTCAACTCCTCGCTGGTGAGCGGGCTCACGGACCTGCGCTTCCGGCTGCTCAACTCGCTGGGCGTGCAGGTGGGCCCGACCCTGACGCTCAACAACGTGAACCTCGTGGAGGGGCGGTTCAGCAGCGAGCTGAACTTCGGCGCGGTGTTCAACAACACCGCCCTGTTCCTTGAGGTGTCGGTGCGCTCGCCCGCGGGGGCGGGGGCGTTCGTGACGCTGAGCCCGAATCAGCGGGTGACGGCGGCGCCGTACGCGCTCTTTGCGCTGACCGGGAACGTGGGTCCCACCGGGCCGACGGGTCCGGCAGGCCCCGCCGGGGCGGCAGGACCCACCGGGCCCACCGGTCCGGCAGGCCCCGCCGGCGCGGCAGGTCCCACCGGGCCCACCGGTCCGGCAGGGCCCGCCGGCGCGGCAGGTCCCACCGGGCCCACCGGTCCGGCAGGGCCCGCCGGCGCCCAGGGCCCCACCGGACCGCCGGGCATCCCCTGGTCCCTCAACGGCACCAGCGCCTACTACAACGGCGGGTTCGTCGCGGTGGGCACGAGCGCGCCGAGCGAGCGGTTCCAGGTGCGTTCGGGCAACCTGCGGATGGACGGGGCCGGGGCCTCGCGGAACCTGACGCTCTACGACGGCGACGGCGGGATGGCGGTGAGGCTGTTCGCCGACGTCGACGGGATCGACAACGACATCCAGCTCTTCCGCGACGGCTCGCTGGCCTCGCGCTGGAGGGCCTCAGCCAACGGCGTGGTGCTCGACATCAACAACACGACCACGGCCACTCAGACGCTCATCGGAGGCACGTCGTTCGCCGATTCCTCGGGCTTCTGGGAGATCCACGCGTCCGACGGCACGGTCGTGTGCTGGCTGGACGCCGACAACGACCAGAGCGCCGGCAACGGCATCTTCGCCGGCGCCCTGAACGTCCGCTCCGTCGGAACCGGCGGGCAGGGCGGGGAGGTCAACGTCCAGAACAACGACGGCGCGGACACGGTCGTCATCCGCGGCGGTACGTCGGGGAACGGCGGCTCGCTCACCATGAACAACGGCGCCGCCTCGCCGCTGACCACCGTCGAGCTCTTCGGCGACTCTGCCGACGCCGGGCTCTTCCGTCTGAGGAACAGCAGCGGCGCCATCCGCGCCACCCTCGGCGGCGACTCCGCCGACGCGGGGTACCTGACCCTGAACGCGGCCGACGGCTCCAGCACCGTCTTCCTCGACGGCGACGCGGCCAACAACGGCGGGCTCGTCTCCGTCCGCAACGACGTCTCGCAGGAGACGGTGCAGATCCTGGGCGACGACGCCTCCAACTCCGGGCAGATCATCCTCTTCAACCGCAACGCCGTCAACGTCTCCAGCATCGAGCTCCAGGGCTCGGAGAACCAGTTCGCGACCGGCGGCGCCGTCGCCATCCGCAACACCAACGGCAACCTCACCGGCTTCTTCGACGGCTCCGACGGCATCGGCAACGGCGCCTGGATCCGGCTCTTGGAGGACGACGGCTCCACCGGCTTCCAGGTTTCCGCCGAGACCAAGATCATGACGCTCAACAACGCGGCGGGGGCGGTCACCATCACCTTCAACGGACAGACGGGCGCCAAGAGCGGCGTGGTGGAGACCACGCAGGGGCAGCGCCTCCTCTATTGCCAGGAGTCGCCGGAGGTCTGGTTCGAGGACTTCGGCTCGGGCCGACTGACCGACGGCGTCTCGCGCATCGACCTGGACCCCCTCTTCCTCGAGACCGTCACCATCAACCAACAGCACCCGATGAAGGTCTTCATCACGCTCAACGGCGAGGCCCTGGGCGTCTGGGTCGAGAAGCAGGACGATCACTTCATCGTGCGCGAGCTCCTGGGCGGGCGCAGCAACGCGGAGTTCGACTTCCGCGTGGTTGCCAAGCGCAAGGGCCTGGAGAACCTCAGGCTCGACCCCTTCACCATGACCGGCGAGAGCGCCCGCCCCGTCTCGACCGATCGCCCGGCGCCAGCGCCGCGCGACGCCGTCGACCGCCTGCCGGACCCGGCGCCCATGCAGCGCACGCCCGGCACGCGGGACCGCAAGGCGTTCCCGGACAACAGCGCCAGCCGCTGACGCGGGAAAGGAGGAACACCCATGAACAGGCTCATCTTCATCGCCGCGTGCGTCCTGGCCTGGTGCGGCACGGCCGCGTGGGGCCAGGGGCTGCACATGGCCTGGTCGACGCTCGACGCGGGCGGCGTGGGGCGGAACAACCCCTCGTTCGCCGTGGTCGGGCCCAACACGATCCGCCTCTCGGGCACGATCGGTCAGTTCGACACGGGGGTCTCCACCGCCATCGTCGGACCGAACCAGTACGTGCTGTCGGCGGGGTACTGGGTCGTCGGGCGCGTGTGCCCGGGGCAGGGCCCCGGGGCGTGCTCCCCGGCGGACCTGGACGAGAACGGGGCCATCGACTTCAACGACTTCCTCGCCTTCATGAACCTCTTCAACGCTTCGGACCTGTGCGTCGACTATGACGCCAGCGGGGCGATCGACTTCAACGACTTCCTGGCCTTCATGAACCTCTTCAACGCCGGGTGCTGAGAGACGGGGCTTCGGGCCTTCATTGGCGGGTTCGGCGGGTCTCCGCCGGGCCCGCTTTGCCGCGCGCCGAGAGGGTGGGCGGGCGCGGTGCTCGTATAGTGGCGTGGCGGCGGCCCCGCCCCCCCCCGCGAACCTCCCGATGGCCCAGGCCCTGGACACCGCACCGACCCCGTCACCGATCGCGCCGATGGCGCGCTCGCTGCAGGGCCTCTACGAGACCACCAAGCCGGGCATCACGCGCCTGGTCACGATCACCGCCGTCGTCGGGTTTTTCCTCGCCGCCCCGTCGCGCGAGTGGACGATCGCCCCGTTCGCGCTCGCCCTGCTTGGGTGCGTGATCGGGACGGCCCTCTCGGCCGCGGGCGCCAATGCCATCAACCAGTTCATGGAGCGCGAGCGCGACGCCCGCATGGACCGCACCATGAAGCGGCCCATCCCCTCCGGACGCGTCGACCCAAGGCGGGTGCTCCGCGTCGGGATCGCGCTGGGCGGGCTGGGGGTCGGCACGCTGCTGGCGATCAACGGCGTCGTGCCCGCGCTCCTGTCCCTTGCGTGCCTGGTGGTCTACATCCTCGCCTACACGCCCATGAAGCCCTGGACGCCCACGTCGACGCTCGTCGGCACCATCCCCGGCGCCCTGCCGCCGCTGATCGGCTGGACCAGCGCCTCGGCGCTGCCCGGCGTCGATGCCCTCTTCGAGCCCGCCGGCCTCGCGCTCGTCGCCATCATGACCCTGTGGCAGATCCCCCACTTCCTGGCCCTGGCGTGGATGTACCGAGACGACTACGTCAAGGGCGGGTACCGCGTGCTCACCGTCGTCGACCCGTCGGGGCGGCGGACCGTGGCGGTCATGGCGGTCACGGCGGCGCTCCTGCTGCCCGCGACCCTCGCCCCCGTGTGGCTGGCGCCGCAGCGCGTGGGCGCGGTGTACGGCGTCGTGGCGCTCGTCACGGGCGCGGGGTTCCTCTGGCTGGTCGCGCGCATCGTCCGCCGACGCGACCGTAGCTCGGCCCGGGGCGTCTTCTTCGGCTCCATCATCCACCTGCCCCTGCTGCTCCTGGCGATGACCGGCGAGACGATCGTCCGCTGGGCGTGGTGACCGGCGGGACCGGCCTCCGGCCGGTTTGTGAGGAGGCGGTCCCGCGTCAAGCACACCGGCCGGAGGCCGGTCCCACCTCAGCGCCTCATCGCCAACTCGATGGCCTCGATGGACTTGGGGATAGAGGCGGTGAGGTTCTCGCCGCCGGCGGGCGTGACGAGGATGTCGTCCTCGATGCGGACGCCCAGGGCGCGGTCGGGGAGGTAGACGCCGGGCTCGATGGTGACGACCATGCCGGGTTCGAGGGGGTCGTCCGGGGTGGCGTCGTGGACCTCCAGCCCGAGCTGATGCCCGATGCCGTGGGGGTAGAAGTCGCCGAACCCGGCCGCCTCGATGGCGTCGCGGGCGGCCCGATCGGCGTCGCTGAGGCGGGCGCCGGGCCTGACCGCCGCGATGCCCGCCTCCTGGGCCCGCAGCACGACCTCGTACACCGCGCGCTGGTCGGGCGTGAAGCGCCCGGAGGCGGGGAAGGTGCGGGTGACGTCGCAGGCGTAACCCTCGACGCTGGCCCCGGCGTCGATCACGACCAGGTCGCCCTCGCCCACGGGGCCGCGGTTGGCCTTGTAGTGCAGGACGGTGCCGTTGAGCCCGGAGCCGACGATGGGCCCGTAGGCGTGCCCGCCGCCCTGGCTCGCGAAGACCTCGTCGAGCACGCGCTGGACCTGCTGCTCGCCCACGCCCGGCGCCAGCATCGCGAGCAGCCTGGCGTAGCCCTTGTGGGTGACGCGGGCGGCCCGGCGCATGAGCGCGATCTCCGCCTCGCTCTTCACCGCCCGCATCTTCCGCAGCAGGTTGGTGCGGTCCTCGATGGCCACGCCCGGCACGCGCTCGGCGACCCTGCGGAACAGGGCCAGGTCCGGGGAAACGGGCCCGTCGTACACGGCGAAGGGGTGCAGGCACGCGGCCCGCTTGCGCAGGCGCAGGGCCTGGGTCAGCAGGCGGGGCAGCTCGCCGGTGCGCTTGATCGACGTGAACCCCAGGCGCTCGCGGAGCGCGAGGGAGATCGGATCGCGGTAGCCGTCCCACACCTCCATCTCGGGGTTGCGGGGCTTGAGGAGGAGCACGCAGGCCAGGCGGGGGTCCTCGGCCCTGGCGTCGAAGAGCACGCCGGCCCCCGCCTCGTCCCGGAGCCCGGTGAGGTAGGTGAAGTAGGGGTCGGCGGACCAGGGCCCGTGCAGGGGCTGGGCCACGTCGCCGGACAGCACCAGCCCGACGGCCCCGTCGAGGGCCTTGAGCACACGCGCCCGGCGTTCGACATGCTCAACCGTCGCGATCGCCATGCGTCTCCTCCGTGGCGTTGCGTGTGGCCCGGACGTCGTGCGCGGTCACGTCGATGCGCACCGGCCCCCAGCGGAAGGTCTTCGGGTCGGTCCCGCGCGAGCGCACGGCCCGGACGGTCTGGTCGATCAGGCCGCCTGTGCGGCGGTCCAGCCCCGCTTCCCCGTGGAGCAGGCGGTAGGCGGTGCGGAACACCTCGCCCAGGACAAGGGCGCGTTCGCCCCGCAGCGATACGCGGGTCCAGCGGTACTCGTGGATGGGCGCGGGGAGGTCGGGGCGGCCCAGGGCGACCAGTTCGTCGGCGCGGTCCCAGACGGCCCCGGCGGCGTCGCGCAGCAGGTCCGCGCTCCGGGAGGCTCGGCGCTCGACGCCGGGGGCGAGTTCCTGGAGCACGGGGATGACCCGCTCGCGCAGCGCCGATCGCAGGCGCCCCGGGTCGGCGTTGGTGGGATCGAGCACCCAGCGCCACCCCGCGGCGGCGCAGATCTCTTCTGCGTCCGCCCGGGAGACCCCGAGCATGGGGCGCACGATGGCGACCCCGGCGACGCCCGCCCCGCGACGGGGCGCCACGCCGATCAACCCCCGCGGCCCGGCCCCGCGCATGAGGCGCATGAGGAGCGTCTCGAGCTGGTCGTCGGCGTGGTGGGCGGTGGCGATGAATCGGCAGCGATGCTGGCGGGCCATCTCCTCCAGGCGGAGGTAGCGGAGGCGGCGCGATTGGGCTTCGAGGTTGCCGCCCGCCTCCCGGGCGTGCACGGCGCCCTCGGCATGAGGGAGCCCGACGCGGCGCGCGAGGTCGGCGACCGCGTCGGCGTCGGCGCGGGCCTCCGCGGGCGGGCGCATGTCGTGGACGACGTGCCCGACGAGCAGGTCGGGCGACGCCGAAGCCAGGGCCAGGACCAGGGCGGAGGAATCGGCCCCGCCGGAGCAGGCCAGGAGCGTGCGGCGATCGGGGTCGCGCGTGGACCTGCCGCCCGTCCGGGCCCGCCAGCGCCGGGCGATCTCGCGCACCGGAGCGAGCCTCTTGAGGTCCGCGGGGCTGTGGGGGCCGGGGGCCACGGACCGATGATACGGTTGGCCCCGGAGAACCGATGCTCGCCGACGCGCTCCTCACCGCCTGCACGCTCGCGTCCGCCCCCGGCGGCGCGCCGCCCACGCCCAAGACCCTTTTCGACGGCGACCAGGCCTGGATCGTCCTGGTCATGGTCGCGGGCGTCGCCTTGATCGTCTTCAGCATGCGGCGGCGCACGGAACGCCAGATCGAGAGCGAGGGCATGGGGATCGAGCGGCTGGAGACCATCCGCCGGCAGGTGAGCGGCAAGTACCCCCGACTGTCGCGCGAGCCCGGGCCCGGGGCCTCGACGACCGCGGCGGACCTCGAGGAACTGGGCGAGCGCCTGGCCGCCAAGCTCGAAGAGCGGGCCTCGCGCCTGGAGCGCCTGATCGACCAGGCGGACCGGAGGATCCGGGCGATGGAGTCGGCGGGCGGAACCCCGGCGCCCCGTCCCCTCGAGGCCATTCCGATCCGCGCCGTCGACCCGCTGCACGCGCGCGCGTACGAACTGGCGGACCAGGGGCTGTCGGCGATCGAGGTCGCGCGGACCCTCGGGCTCCCGACGGGGCAGGTGGAGCTGATCCTCAACCTGCGGCGCGTGCCCTCGGCGATGTAGGGCCCCACGCGCGCCGTCGCGGCGCCCCCAAGCGCCCGGAATCCCGGGATGCGTCGCGGGCTCCTCAATCCCGGCGTGGCGGGCGGGAGTCAGCGGACCGCGGCGTCGAGCGCGAGGACCTCGAGGATCACCTGCGAGGCAAGCAGGGCCGTGATCTGCGAGACATCGCGGTCGGGGAGCACCTCGACGACGTCGGCGCCCGCGAGTCGCACGCCGCGGAGTGAGCGGAGGATGGTGAGCACCTCCGCGGAGGTGAACCCGCCCACGCTGGGCGTGCCCGTGCCCGGCGCGAACGCCGGATCCACCACGTCCACGTCGAACGTCAGGTAGGCGCGTGACGGTCCGAGCCGGGCCAGGAACGCGCCGAGGACCGGGGGTCCCTCGTGCCGCCAGCGCCCGAAGGTGACGACCTCGACGCCCTTGGCACGGGCGAAGTCCAGGTCCTCGGCGCGGTTCAGGGGCCCCTTGACGCCGATCGAGATCATGCGGGCCGGGTCGACCAGCCCGTCCTCGATGGCGCGGATGAAGACGGAGGCGTGCCCCCACTTCTGGCCCCACACGGCGTCGACGGTGTCGAGGTGGCTGTCGAGGTGGATGAGCGGCAGGCCCGGCTGGGGCTTGCCCAGCCGCTCCCAGGTGGCGCGGAGATTGGCGTAGGCGATCGAGTGGTCGCCGCCGACCGCGAGCAGGCGCGTGGTCTTGGGATCGCCCAGTCCGCCGGCCCACGCCGCGACGCTCCGGAGCGTCTCCTCGAGCCCATAGGGGTGGACCGGCGCGTCGCCCGCGTCGGCGAGGCTGAGCTTCTGGCAGACGTTGACGGCGTGCTCGACGTGGTAGGGCTTGACGTACTGGCTGGCGTCGCGGATGGCCCGGGGGCCGAAGCGGGCGCCCGGCCGAAACGTGACGCCGGAATCAAACGGCACGCCGTAGATCGCCCAGTCCACGGGTCGGGCGGCGGGCGGCACGTCGTCGAGGCGCGGGAACCGGCAGAAGGTGGCCACGCCGGCGAAGCGCGGCGTGAGGCGTGGGTCCGGCAGCACGGTCTTGAATCCCGACATGCCGCCATCCTACCGGGCTGCCCGCCGACGCGGGGCATCGACGACTCACGCCGCGGCATCGCCCGGACCCGGCGCCCCGCGTGCCGGGGGCGGCGGCACGGGGGCCCCGCACTCGGGGCAAACCGGGCCCCCCGCGCCGCTCAGGTCGTAATCACACACCGCGCACCGCCCCTGCACCCGCCCGAGGCACCAGCGCGTCAGCATGCCGCCCCCCGCGATGAGGTAGACCCCGAATCCCAGTTGCAGCGCGGGCGCCGCGAGCCACGCCACCGACCATTCGATCGGCATCCCTTGCGATCCCCCGGCCAGGTTGATCACGATCCTCGCCGCACTTGCGACGAACGGCGAGACCGCCAGCCCGACCAGCAGCAGCCCCACCAGTCGCACCAGCGCGCGGAACCAGCCCGGATCGCTCATAACCGCCCCCTTGATCCCCGCGGGGAGAGCCACGGCGCCCGCCGGAGCGCCACGAGCACGCCAAAGCCCATCGCCAGCACGATCGGCGCGGCCTCCACCCACTGCACCCGGATCACGCCGAAGTCGATCGGATGCCACCGCCCCATCAACCACAACCCGTACTCGCTCGGACTGGCACGAGACATGCTGAGCACGCTCACGGACCAGCGCAGCGCTCCGGGCACGCCGATCCCCAGCGCCGCGATCGCCACGAGGCATCGAACCAGCGTCGGATGGATCGACCGACCGCCCATGGCCGCAGCATACGCGCTCGCGGCCCGGCCGCCGTCACAGCCACCGATCGTCGAACGGGGGGCCCGGCGTCTCCTGCGCCGCCGCCCCCGTTTCGATCAGGCTCGCGACCGGGTAGGCGCAGGAGTCGAGGCTGAACGCCCCCGCCGGGCGGTGGTTGCCGGAGAGGCCCAGGCCGCCGAAGGGGAGGCGGCCGCTCGCCCCGGCCGTGCCCGTGTTGACGTTGAGACACCCGGCCCGCGCCTCGGCCAAGAACCGCGCCGTCGCGGGGCCGTCGCGGGTGAAGATGGAGGCCGCCAGCCCGAAGCGCGTGGCGTTGGCCTGTTCGAGCGCCTCGTCGAGCGAGCCGACGACCGCCACCTGGAGCAGCGGGCCGAAGACCTCCTCGTCGTCGTCGCGCGAGAACCGCTCCACGCGGACGACCCCCGGGGCGAGGTAGAAGCCGCCCGTGCCGGCGTCGCCCGCGGCGGGCTGGACAAGGAGTTCGCCCGCGCGGGCCAGTCGGGCCGTCGCCGCGAGTACCGCCGCGCGGGCCCGGTCGGAGACCATGGGGCCCATGAAGACGGGGTGGGCCGCCGCCGGGTCGCCCACGATCAGGGCCGACGCCGCCTTGCACACCGCGGGGATGAAGCGGGCGGCGACGTCGGCGTGCACGATGAGGCGGCGCGTGCAGGTGCAGCGCTGCCCGGCGGTGATAAACGCGGCCCGCACGCACTCGACCGCCGCCTGGCGCAGGTCGGCGTCGGGCATCACGATGGCCGCGTTGTTCCCGCCCATCTCCAGGGCGACGATCCGCCCCGGGCGGTCGAGGTTGGCCTCGAGGATGCGGCGTCCGACGGCGAAGGAGCCGGTGAAGAGCACGCCGTCGATGCCGTCGTGGGCCACCAGCGCCGCCGCCACGTCTCCGGCGCCGTGCACCAGGTTCAGCACGCCCGGCGGGGCTCCCTGGGCGCCGAGGGCCTCCTGGTAGAGGGCGGCCAGGGCCTGCCCGCACGCCGGCGCCTTGTCGCTGGGCTTGAACACGACGGTGTTCCCCATCAGCAGGGCCGGGGCGATGTGCCCGCTGGGCAGGTGCATGGGGAAGTTGAACGGCCCGACGACCGCCATGACGCCGTGCGGCCTGAACGAGCACCGCCCGACCCGCGTGGGCCCGACGCCGACCTCGTATCCCATGACGCGCGACAGCCCGCCCGCGGGGTCCAGGGTGAGGTCGATCTTCGCCGCCAGCAACTGAGCCTCGCCCAGGGCGTCCCAACCCGGTTTGCCGACCTCGTCGCGGATCAGGGTCGCCAGCGCGTCGGCGCGAGCGTCGGCGAGCGCACGGAACCGCCGAAGCACCCCCGCGCGCCGCTCGATGGGCCACGCGGCCCACGCCGGCCCCGCGGCCCGGGCCGCGTCCACGCCCCGACCGACGTCGGCCACGCTGGGGACGCCGCTCCAGACGGTTCGCCCGGGCCTCGCCGGGTCGACCGAGCACATCGCGCTCCCGTCGATCGGGACCCACCGCCCGCCGATGAGGTTCGACGCCGTGACGCCGAACGCGAGAGGGGTCGGACCGGCGTTCCCGCGCTCCATGCGGCCTCCGACGGTTGGGGCTAGCGCGCCGGGCGCCGCCGCGAGCCCGCCCGCGCCTTGCGCCGCCCGGAGGCCTCCCCCGCCGGCCTGGGCAGCGGGGTGACGCCCACGGTGCCCCCGACCGCGCCCCCCACGGCGTCGACCACCGCCTCGGGCAACCGCACCGAGCGTGCGGACCGCTCCATCGGCGCTTCGACGGCGCGGAACTCGCCCTCGCGCGTCAGCAGGCTCACGATCCCCCTCTGACGGCACTTCTCCGCCCCGATGGGCTTGCCGACCTCCAGCATCGACGTCTCGCGCACGAGCGGGATCCGGTCGGTGTCGGCGTCCAGGTGGGGCCCGCCGTCGAACGGGTCGATGTGCCCGTGGTAGCGGAAGCCGATGGACTCGAGCATCCGCCGCGCGGGGACCGTCTCCTTGCTCACCGTCGCCAGCTGGTTCTGCACCTCCAGCGGGAACAGCGTCAGGTAGATCTCCTCCTTGGGGAAGAGCTCGGGGATGAAGCGCCGGTTGTGCTGGCAGAAGCGGTCGGCTTCGGCGTACTTCACGGGAATGAACTTGCGCCCGAGGTGGTCCCAGAAGAGGCTGTCGCCGTCCGCGGTCACCGGCGCCATCATCTCCGCGAGCACGCGGTCGGCGAAGAGGCGCCGGTGGCAGGCGATGAAGTTGAAGCGCGAGAAGCTCAGCAGCCGCCCCGGCCTCTGCCCGTGCCCGCGGTGGCTGGGCTGGAGGATGAGCCCGCCGATCTCGGTGGGCCCGCTCTCGTCGCCGTACAGCCGCCCGACCGTGTGCGTGCTGCCGTACCCCAGCGTCGTGCTGAAGAACCGCTTCTCCGAGAGCTGGAACGACCAGTTCGGATTGCCGGGCCCGCCCTGGCGCGCCCGGATCTGCCCGGTGCCCACCACGCCGCCCGTCTCGGTGTCCTCGATCACGAACACGAACAGGTCGCTCTCCTGGTCCATCTGCGCCAGGCCCGGGATCTCCGCCGCCCTGCGGGAACTCCCGTTCGGAGACAGGCCCGACGCGCCCTCGCCGCCCCCGGCCTTGATGAAGCACCGCGCGCTCTGCGCGATCTTCTCGCCGAGCAGTCGCTCGTCCGGCGGCAGGTTGACGAAGTACACCATCCGGGCGAGCTTCACCAGCGCGCCGACGTCCTTGGGCTTGGCTTGGCGGACCACGAACACGTCATCACCTCGTCGCGGTTGGGGCCTGCGTCCTGCGGTGTCGATGGTAGGCCCACGGCGTCGGCGCCCCGGCTCCGCGGCGCGGGGGCCCACGGCAACACGAGCGCCCGGGCACGCGGACGCGCTTGCGCCTCGGGACGCTGGTCCCTCGGTCAGCCGCTGGCCTCTTCCATGACGATCACCGGGCCGGCGTCGCCCGAGATCGGCTCGAACGTGATGGCGAGCCGGCGGCCCTCGCCGCCCGACCCGCGGGCCCCGGCCATGGACGGGAGTTCCTGCCCGCTCAGCCCGCCCTCCGACCGGATCACGCCGACTTCGTGCACGACCTGGTTGCGATCGTCGACGACCACGAGGCGGTAGCTCCCATCCTGCTTGTGGGAGAGGTTCATCGAGAACAGGAGCGAGCTGGACCACTCGGGATTGATGAACACCGACGCCTGCCCGCGCCCGCCCTGGTCGCCCACGGTGCGGAAGGCGACCCGCGTGGTGCCGGCGTCGAAGAGCACGTCCTCGACGTATCGGGTGCCCCAGGCACGCCGCACCTCGTCGACCAGCGCGCCGTCCCGCAGGTTCCGCTGGGTCTCCTCGACCTGCTGGAACATCTGCATCGACACGGCGCCGAGCAGCACCGCCGCCGTCGCGAACCCCAGGGCCGCCGCCCGCCAGAGCGGCGACACCCGCCGGCTCCGCCCGATCGGCAGCTCGCCCGCCGACAGGCGCAAGGGCCCCGCCGAGCCCGACGACTCCGCCATGGCCGCCCGGATCCGCGCCAGGACCTTCTCGCGCAGGATCGCGGGGGGCTCGTCCATCGGCAGCAGCATGTCGAGCTGCGCGAACCTCGCCTGCTCCTCGCGGACGTGCCGCCGAACCGCCGGCGACGCCGCGGCGAATGCACGCTCGAACGCCTCCCGCTCACGCTCGTCGAGCAGGCAGAGCGCGTCCAGCTGGGCCAGTTCGATCAGTTCCTGGGTGTTCATGTCGAAAGTTCCTCGGTCGTCGTCTCACGCAGCCGCACGAGCGCCCGGCTCAGCGCGGACTTGATCGTCCCGATCGGCGTGTGCATCTCCTCGCCGATCTGCCGCAGTGTCTGACCCCCGAAATAGGCCCGCGTCACCACCGCCCGCTGCAGGTCCGGCAGCTTGGCGATCTTCCGCTCCAGCGAGCGGAGCCGCTCTTGGCTCTCGAGGTTCGGGGCCGCCACCCCGACCTCCGACGGCACGCCCGGGTGCGACGCGTCCAACCCCGTCGTGCGCACGCGGGCCCGCGTGCGACGGAGCCGGTCGACGAGATGGCGTCGCGCGATCAACATGACCCAGGTCACCAACGCCGCCCGGTCCGGGTCGTAGCGTTCGGCGGTTCTCCACAACCGAACGAAGACCTCCTGAACCGCGTCCTCCGCATCCGCCCTCGTCGGCATCGCCTGGAGGGCCATCCGAAACACCAACGCCCCGAAGCGGTCGTAGAGCTCCGCCACCGCGGCCTCGTCGCTCGACGCGACACGCCGCATCAGCGCCAACTCCGACTCGCCCCCGTGCTGCGGCCCAGTCATGGGAGAACCTCCCGGGCCCAACACCGCCGGCGACACACCGGCTCACGCAAGCCCTTACGCTTCCCATCACCCGGCGGATGCTCCACAACCGCTCCCGCGTGCTCGATCCACGCCGAGGCGGCTCCGAACGCCCTAGAACAGACCGAGAACCCCATGGTTTCCACGGGCTCCGGAGGCGGGTTCGACTGTGTTCGGGTCATGTGCGGATCCCAGGTAAGATCCCCGGGTCGTTCGAACTTGAGCCTTGCGGCGTCCGAAGATTCAGTGTACCCTACCCACGTCGGCGATGGGCGCCGACCGTCCGGACACCCAGCGATGCGACTCAGTGGGCATCAGCACCGGGGATGGACAGCGGGGTGGTGCGCTGCGCACACGCGGGCTCGTTCGACGCGTGAACCCCTCGGGTGGCGGAGCGCGCTAGGCGGGGGCTTCAGCCTGATCGACACCCTGGTGTCGATGTCGGTCGTCATGGTTCTGATTGCGATCCTGATGCCCAGCCTGCGCAGCGCCCAGGACATGGCTCGGCGCGTCGTGTGCGCCTCCAACCTGCGCCAGATCGCCCTGGGCATCGCCATCTACGCCGACGAGCAGGGGGGCGTGCTGCCGCCCAGCATGTTCCTCAGGCCTTCGGGGACCTTCGGGTCGCGCGGGATTCAGACCGACGAGATGATCACCCTTCGGCTCGAGAATCCGCTGGGCGGACTCTATGGGCAGGCGTGGGACGGCCTCGGGTTCCTGTACTCCGGCGAGTACCTGCCGGCCCCCAAGCTCTACTACTGCCCCAGCCATCACGGCGACCACCGGTACACGCAGTACGCGGGGGTGTGGGGCGGCGAGGGCAAGCTCGTCGGCAACTTCCACTACCGCGGTGTCGGGCCCAACGGCACCAGCTTCCTCGCCGCGATCGAGCCGTCCACCAGCGCGATCCTCGCCGACGGGCTGCGGCGGCAGTCGGACTTCAACCACAACTTCGGGATCAACGTCGCGCTCGTTGACCTGTCGGTCCGCTGGCTCGCGGACCGGAACGGCGACCTCAAGCGCCTCTTGCCCACGGCGCCCCTGCTCGGGCCCGGTTCGGAGGGCAACGCCGCCGTCCAACTCGCCTGGCGCTGGATCGACGACGCGGTCAAGGACCCCGACTGAGCCGAGATCCCCTGGCGACCCGCGGGTGGTCGGCGTACGTTTCCGGCATGCTCCACCGATACTCCGCCGGACTGCTCATGGTCGCACTGGCCGGGCCGCTCAGCGTGGCCATGGCGCAGGGCCCCGCGTCGAGCCCACCGATCGCACTTGAGGCCCGTGTCGCGGCCGCCAGGCTGACGCCGGAGCGGCTGTACAACGGCTTCAATCGAGACGTCCCCGTCGTGGTGAGCCTCCCCGAGGAGACCAAGGGGGAGGTGGCGATCGCGCTGTTCGCCGCCGGGGCCTCCGAGCCCAAGGAGACCAAGCCGGTCACGGCGGGGCGCGTCAACCTGGCGGCGGTCTTTCCGTCGCTCTGGACCGACGCGGCGCCCGCGCTGCGGTACGCCCAGCTGGTCGTGGGCGGCGAGCGGATCGGGCCGCCGATCGTGCTCCAGCCCCTGACGACGCCGAAGACGGCGATCCTGGTCGACCGGTCGACGCGGCAGCCGACGGCCCAGCCGCGCGGCGCCGTGATCGACTTTGTCTCGCCCCCCTCGAGCACCTACTCCGGCCTCCGCGCCTACAACGACCAGTTGGTCGTTCTCGACACCACGCAGGGCGACATCGCCATCGCCCTCCGCCCCGACGTGGCGCCGAACACCGCGTGGAACTTCCGGCAGCTCGTCGCGGGCGGCTACTACACGGGGATCATCTTCCACCGCATCGTCCCGAAGCTGCCCAACGGCAACCCCTTCGTGGTGCAGGCGGGCGATCCCACGGGCACCGGCTCGGGCGGCCCCGGCTACATGATCGACCTCGAGCTGTCGGCGCTCCCGCACGACTTCGGCGTGATCTCGATGGCTCGCACCGGCGACCCCAACTCCGGCGGGGCCCAGTTCTTCCTCTGCCTCAGCCGCGACGGGACCAGCTTCCTCGACCGCGACTACTGCGCGTTCGGACAGGCGGTCACCGGGGCGGATGCGATCATCAAGATCTCGCAGGTCGAGCTGCAGGGCGAGCGCCCGATCGACCCGCCCACGATCCGGTCGGCGCGGCTCGTCGATGCCCCGCCGTACGGGACGAGCCGCGACCCGGTCCAGCGACCCTCGCCCGAGGCCGCGCCGCGCTAGCCCGGCGATGACCCGGGCCTGACGTCGGGCCACCGTGTCTCGTCGAGGATCTCGTTCAGGGCGGCCTCGCCCTCGAACCTGGTCTTGGCCGACGCGAGCCGGTGCCAGACCAGGCCGGTCAGCCCGAGCACGAGCACGCTGAGGACGCCGAAGATGGCGCCGGCCCCGACGACCCGGGACTTGTCGAAAGGCCCGACGATGCCCACGTCGCCTTCGATGAGCGTGGCGGCGCCGTCGGCGCGGGTGAAGCGGCGGTCGTTGGCGAAGGACGCGAGGGCCGACGCGACCTGGGACAGTTCGCGGGCGGTGGCCGCCGAGCCTTGGCCCGTCAGCTCGAGGCTGATGGTGCCGGGCTCGACCGATCCCTGTCGGAGGTCGGTGTTCAGCCGCTCGGTGAGGGCCCCGGGCGAGGCGAGGGCGGCCAGCCCCCGGGCCTGCATGCGCTCCGCCGCCACCGCGATGAACTGGGGGTCGCTGAGCTGAGCCGCGTGGTACTTGGACCAGTCGTCCAGCTCCGCGGCGTTGAGCTCGCGCGAGGGGTTCTCGGCCCGGAGCGTCACGCTGGCGATGTAGGTCCCGGGGAAGAACGACCAGGCCAGGGCCCATGAGAGAGCGCCCAGCGTCGCCAGCGTCAGTACGAGGAAGCACACGAGCCCCACGGCCCTGCTGCCCGCCCGCCGGCGCTCGATGACCGCGTGGGCGGCCCCGAGGGCCTGCTTGGCCGCGGCCAGGTCCGCGCGCTGGCCCAGCACCTGCTCGCACAACTCGTAGCGCCTCTGGAGCGCCTCGCCCGCCTTGCGCACCTTCTGGGCGTGCGCCTCGGCGATGCGCCGGTACTGATGCAGTCGGCGGCGCCTGGACTCCAGGCGCCGCGCGGCGTCGGGTGAGAGCGAACCGGGCCCGTCGCCCGCGGGCGGAGGCTGCCCGACCTCGCCGGCGCTCCGCGGCTGCTCGCGCAGCGCCCGCTGCGCCTCGGCGAGCTGGTCCGCGAGCGATCCCATGCGGGCCCGCGCGTCGCCCAGTTCCCGCTCCTTGGCCTCCATCGCGACCCTCAGCGCCTCCTGGTCGCCCTGGCGCTGGGCTTCGAACGACTTGAGCCGCCCCATGGCATCGACCACGCGCCGGCGCAGTTCGTCGCGCTCGGCCGAGGCCTCTTCGAGCTCTCGGCTGAGCCTGGCGAGGGGCTCGGCGGCGGCCGCGGCGTCACCCGCCATCTGGGACTGGAAGTCCTGGAGCGTCTTCTCGGCGCGCTGGCAGCGGGCCTCGAACGACGCCGCGAGCGCTCCGCGCCGCTCGGCTTCGCCCTGGGCTTCGCCCCGCCGCGACTCGGCCTCATCGAGCCGGTTCGTCAGGTCCTCGATCCGGCGCTCGTGCGCCTGGCAGGCGCCGGTCCGCTCGGCGAGACGCTCGGCCAACTCCGACGCCCGCGCGGACTGTCGCCGATGCTCCTCCGCCTGCTCCGCGAGCCGGGACTTTCCGGCGTCCAGGTCCGCGCGGTCTCGCTCCAGGCCCGAGGCCGCGGCGGCGAGCGCCGCGTCCCGCTCGGCGACTCGGCGCGAGGCCTCGGTGACCTCCGCTTGCCTGGATTCGAGCGACGCGGCGTGCTCGGCGGACCGGCGCTCCCACTCGGTCCGACGCGCGTCGAGCGACGCCTCCCGCTTGCCGAGCTCGGCCTGGAGCCTGGCGGCCTCGGCACGGAGGACCGCGACCTGGGCCCGCTGCTGCTCGGCGTCACGCTCGGCCAGCTGCCGCTGCTCGTCGGCCTGGGTGCTGAGCCGATCGAGTTCGACCCGCCGCTCGGCGAGCGCCTGCGCCTCCGTCTCGACCTCGCGGGCGATCTCCGCCAGTCGCTGGCGCTCGGCATCGAGCGACTGACGCGCCCGCTCCGCCTCCTCCGCCTTGGCGGACCATTCCTTCTCGGCGCGCTCGACGGCCTCGGCTCGCTCGCGGCTCCGCGATTCACGCCGCTCGACCGCCCCCAGGCGTTCCTGCAGCGCCGCCTGAAGCTGCTGCCGCTGCTCGAAGAGCCTGGTGAGGCCCGACAGCCCGCGCTCGAACTCGGCCAGCACCTGGAACACGTCGTCCGCGGCCGGAGCGTCGCCCCGGGCGGCCTGCTCGCCGGGCGTGCGCTCGTTGACCTGATCGTGCTCGCTCCCCATGCCACCCCTCTGGTTGCGCTGCCCTCGGCGCGCCCGCCACCGCCGACCGATCGGTTATCCGTCCTCGCCGCTGAACCCCCCACGCCCAATCGGGCCGCGTCGGCGAGTTCCCGGACCTCGCCGCCGCTCCAGCCCGCCAGAACCCCGGGTGCGACTGGGGCGTATCATGGCCTGCCCCCGCGGTGGTCGATAGGCCGTCCACGGGCGTCCCCCGGCGGGTAGGGCTCGAGGTCACCACTTGGGAGGTCGTGCGATGAAGAAGGCGTCTGGCGCTTCGTGGGTTGGAACGGTCGTCGCGGTCGCGGCACTCGCGGCCGTGGGCATCGGCGGGTACAACGTCCTGAGGACGGGGTGTCCGCTCGGGACGGGGTGCGGCGACTCCGCCGCCGCCGCGTCCGAGACGAAGGGCGACGCGTGCTGCCCGCTCACCGCGGCGGGCGCCGTCACGCCCGTCGCCAACACCGAGTGCTGCAAGGGCAAGTCCGCCGAGGAGTGCTGCAAGGCCGCCGGCGAGGCCTGCACGCCGGCCAACTGCGGCGACAAGGCCGAGGGCTGTGGCGAGAAGACCGGCGAGTGCCCCGGCGACGCGAAGCCCGAGTGCCCCGAGGGCAAGGGCGAGTGCCACGGCAAGTCCGAGTGCACCGAGGCGGGCAAGCCCGCGTCCCCCGCCAACCCCGGCTGATCGCCATTCCGTTCGATGCACCTCCGCCGCCCGCCAGTCGCGGGCGGTTTTCTTTTCGCGGGGTCGGCTATGCTGTCCCGGGCCCCGCATGGCACCAGTCCACATCGAGCACGATCGGCTGTCGCTGGAGATCGATCCTGGGCTCGGCGCCGCCGCGACCGACCTGTCGCTCCGCGGCCCCGATGGCGTGCGCTACCCCGTGTGGCGTCGCACACCCCCGGGCCTTGACGCCTCGGCCCCAGAGGCCTTCACCCAAACCGCGTGTTTCCTCCTGGCGCCGTGGACCAACCGGGTGACCGCGGGGCGATTCTCGTTCCGCGCCAAGGAGCACCGCCTCCGCACCAACTGGCCCGACGGCACCGCGATCCACGGCGAGGTGAAGGACCGCCCGTGGCGCCTCCTCGACCGCTCCCCCGTCTCCGCGCGCCTCGCCTACGACAGCCGCGACTACCCGGGCCTCCAGGGCGCCAACTTCCCCTTCCCGTTCGCCTGCGAGGCCCGGTACGAGCTCGACGCCCTCCGCGTGGAGATGTCCCTCACCCTCACCAACGTCGGCAAGGAGCCCATGCCCGCCGCCTGCGGCTGGCACCCCCACTTCATGCGACGCCTCTGGGACGACCGCGACCAGGTGTTGGTCAAGCTTGGCGTCACCGGGCGCTACCCCCTCCACCGCGCCCTCCCCACCGGCCCCGCCCGCGACGAGGACCTCTCCCGCCGGCTCCGCGCCGGCACGCCCCTCGCCGACCTCGAACTCGACGACCTCTTCGCCGGCCTCGACACCGAGGGCGACGCCTCGTTCATCGAGTGGCCCGCGAGCGGCGTGCGGGCCTCGCTCTGGTGCTCCCGCGAGATCACCCACGCCCAGGTCTACGCGCCTCGGGTCCGGCGTCCGGGCGTCGCCGCCGACCCGGGCGGCCCGGCCACCTGGTTCTGCGTGGAGCCGTACACGGCCGCCACCGACGCGTTCAACCTCGCGGCCCGGGGCGCCCCGGGGACGGGAATGGCCACGCTCGCCCCCGACCAGTCCCTCACCGCCCGCTGGCTCCTCCGCCTCCAGGCGCCCTGACCCCGGGGCCATCGCATCGCCCATGCTCAGGCCCGGAGAGCCGTAGGCCTGGAGCGGCGGCTGAAGCGCAGCGCAACCCGCCGAGCCCGTGTCCGATCTCGGTGGGACAGGCGTCCCGCCCGAGCTCAAGTTGGGTGGGACAGGCGTCCCGCCTGTCCGCTCGGCGTCCGCCCGGCCCGCCGTGGTATCCTCCCCGCGTGCCACGCAAGCGCCAGCCCGCCACGCCCGCGCCCAAGGCCCGCCCCTCGGCCCTGGTCGACACCCGCGTCGTCTACTGCGGCGACTGCCTGGAGCAGCTCAAGACTCTGCCCGACGGGTGCGTGGACCTGGTCTACATCGACCCGCCCTTCAACTCCAACCGGAACTACGAGGTCTTCTGGGGCGAGACCAAGGAGAAGCGGGCCTTCGAGGACAGGCACGCCAGCACGCAGGCGTACATCGACTACATGCGACCGCGGTGCGTTGAGCTGGCCCGCGTGCTCAAGAAGACGGGGAGCTTCTACTACCACTGCGACTGGCACGCGAGCCACTACGTGAGAGTGATGCTCGACCAGATCTTCGGCGAGAACTGCCACCTCAACGAGATCATCTGGCGTCGCACCAACTCGCGCACCGAAACCGACCAGTGGCCCCGACTTCACGACACGATTCTCGTCTACACCGGCGGCGGCGACTGGACCTTCCACCCGACCATGGTGGAGGGCGACATCACCAAGGTGCCGCACACGCTGGTTATCGGCCCGGATGGCGACAAGTACAACACGAAAGACCTGACCGGCCCTGGCATCACAAAGGCAGGCGAGAGCGGAAAACCGTGGCGGGGCTTCAATCCGACCTCGTTCGGACGGCATTGGGGTTATTCACATGGTCAGATGGATGAATGGGATCGCGCGCGTCGTATTCACTGGCCCAAGAAAAAGGGTGCCGCTGGCGGTTTTCCGCGGCTGCTCGATGACGTGCCATTCGAGCCGAAGACGCGAGCCGTGCAGATCGGAAGCGTCTGGACAGACATCGACCGCCTGAATCAGACGGCGAAGGAACGACTCGGGTATCCCACTCAGAAGCCCCTCGCGCTTCTGGAGCGGATCATCAAGGGCAGCAGCAACCCCAACGACATCGTCCTCGACGCCTTCTGCGGCTGCGGGACGGCGCTCGTCGCCGCGCAGAACCTCGGACGCCAGTGGGTCGGGATCGACATCAGCCCGACCGCCTGCCGCGTGATGGCCAAGCGGCTCAAGGACGTGTGCGGGATGCGCGAGAGCGAGCCGGGGCACCGCGCCAAGGATCTGCGCAGCTTCATCGTCCGCGACCTGCCGTGGACGATCGAGAAGCTCAAGGCCATCCCGCACTTCGAGTTCGAGAACTGGGCCGTCATCGGCCTGGGCGGCATCCCCAACAAGGTGCAGGTGGGCGACATGGGGATCGACGGCCGCATCTTCCCCGTCGGCGCGCGCCCGTCGGACGCCGATGCCAAGGCGGGCCAGACCGCCAGCATGTTCGCGGGTGACTGGTTCCCCATCCAGGTCAAGCAGTCGGAGAGGGTGGGGAGGCCGGACATCGACGCCTTCGAGGCGGTGATGGTGCGCGAGGACCGCCAGCGCGGCTTCTTCGTGGCGTTCTCGTATACGCACGACGCGGAGCAGGAGTGCGCGGCGTTCCACAAGCGGACGGGACGCGTGATCAAGACGATCACGGTGCGCGAGATCCTGGACGAGCAGCACGTGCAGAAGATGTGACGTTTGCCTTGGCGGCACCTCCTCCGCCCCTCCGGGGCGGGGCGTGCGAGCCTTCCACGGGTTGCGCTGCGCTCCACCCGTGGCTACACCCCGCGGCCCCGATGGGGCCGAAGGGCGGGCCCCGCGCGGTCGAGAACAACGGCGGGACCCTGGACGGGCGGTACATGATGAAACGGAGACGGATTGACCTGCCTTGGGGAATCTGATCCGGGTTGAGTGAGAGCTTTCGGGTACAAGGTACCCAGGAGGTTCTCGATGAAGCGGAAGCGTCACAGGACGGACGAGGTGGTTCGGAAGCTCCGTGAGGCGGA